>Ga0209292_1000253_pt1 | contig 75520 bp, 65 predicted proteins | sample GOMGulsemesocosm_2_FD_184634 | JGI IMG/M metagenome (GOLD analysis project Ga0209292, IMG submission 184634) | Methane-oxidizing microbial communities from mesocosms in the Gulf of Mexico - GOM9C Gulf of Mexico (SPAdes) (version 2) | ecosystem: Environmental > Aquatic > Marine > Cold seeps... | reverse complement strand
ATCAAATGAATCACTTATTATAGTCTGTTTTTATTCAAAGTGAGGTATATGATGTGTCTTCCTGAATGTCTGTTGTAGGCTCTGAACTGTCTTTAGTAACCCAAAAGCTAACTTCCGCTTTTGGCTATAAGTGATCATTCAAGACATAGCTTTGGATTTTTAAATTTCTTTATTTTTTGTGACGTTTTTTATAATTTTCTCACGACTTTTGACGTAAAAGTTTCAATTAATTTACCTCAATCTAGCGACAGCCCAGAAAACCCCGATCATAAATAATGGGAAACGTGTTACCGAACAGCAAGGATTAATACATTAGCTTCGTTTGTGAATCTCCTTAATCTTTATGATTAGATGTTATATCGGCAACGTTCAAATAATAAGCCGATTTGCTTCTCCATGGATGATTTACCTTGTTAATTTAGTTTATGTGTTTTAACTCAAAACTCTGATTTGATCTATAGAAGTTACGCTAATATGTGTTTGAAAATAGAATTTCTTAGTTCTTTTACCATTCTTGTATATATATTTTAATACGTTCAACTTTACCTGTGACTTCTAAAGTTTTGTTTTTGAAATATAAGTCAGGTGATGAATTATAAGTGTTGGAGAATGTTTCAATAGTTGAAGGAGCGAGGGCTAAGGTAATGTTTGTGGGCTCTCGATAATCTAAATTTGAGTTTAAATATACTATACCATTTTGGCTGCCTGTAGCTTTTATTGGTATTTGAAAAGTTCCTCTTACAAACTCGGGGAATCTTCGCTTGGCTTTTTCACTTCCTTGTTTGTATGCTTAATGCTCTCGTTAATGGGCAAAATATTGTTGCTTAAGCGGTTGTTATATGCCGCGTAGTCAACACTTAAATATATAAAGTTGATAATTTTTCAAAGCTACTGATGTTGACTATAACTCATTTTATTACGCACTTTTTCTACATTTTTGTCGAATATCTCTATAATTGCTTTTGCGTTGGGGTTTTTCTTAGAAACTGCCAAATAGCCGTAGACAGCTTGCAATTCAGGTATAGCCAACTTAATTTCCTTTGCTAATACATCGTTTTGAGTAATCAAGTAGTCCATATGGCCGGTTTCTGCGAACAATGCATCAACCCGAGATAGCGCAAGCATACCTAACCCTTGAGACAAGTGAGTTAATTCATGCAACCTCCAACCCTGTTGTATTAATACTGCTGGTAAATAACTAGATCGTTGCATCGCAAGAATACCACCTTGAACTTCTTGAAGAGTTTTATCACTTCTAATGTAAAGACCTAAAATTTGCTTTATGGCTGGCCGAGTAGAGAAGTGAAAAAGTGTTTTTCGGTGTGTGGTAGGCCATAATCCACCAATCATGCATCTATCATTCTCAGCTTCGTGCATTATTCTCGCCCATGGAGCGATCATTACTTGTACATTAATTCCACTTGACCTTAAGGCGTTAACGATGACTTCAGATAACGGTCCTTTGTTAATAATATCTTTACCTGAGTATGGCGGCGACTCTGGTACACATAACACTGCTTTTTTTGTTGTTTCATCGCCGAAACAATAGAAGCTAGTCACTAAAAACAATGATATTGCTAGTAACTTTACAATAGATCCCATGACACACCTTCAGAACTTGGGTCAATGACTTTAATTACAACACCTATGCAAATGAACACTCAGCTAAAAGGCATATAACGCTTTACGAAGTGGCAAATAATAGTTGGTTAAGATAAGCAACGAGGGAGAAAAAACCAATTTTTTTTGTCCTGTTTAATTGCTTCTTATGTGTTTAGTGCACTCGTTTGTTCTTTGAAAGTAGCCTTATTCCAATGGATAAAACCCCTGACATTAATAAGAAAGAAAGCAAAATTTCCAATGGCCATTCCATAGCTAGACATAAAAAATAAACCTAACAATATCCAAAACACGTTAGAGATTGCGAAAATAATAAAACCTAACTTTTGCTTATTACCAAGTAAGTATGCCGCATATAAACTTAGCGCGATTGCTAGCCAATCAATGCCATAATGCGCAAATACATTTTCCATTGTTCAAAACACCTTAATTTGAAGAGCTTATAACGACCCTGTTAAGGGGCCTTTTCTTAGTTTGCTACAATTTGCCAAATATCGAAACTTGAAGAAGTTGCAAATGTTGGAATAGTAATTAAACCACGTAAAGTACCTTGAACCGCAGAGTCTATGACCTATTGAGTTGAGGTGTGAGGTACAGCCCATATAGGTTTTGTTTTTTGAGTCATTACAGCAGTAGGAAGGTGAGTAGCCATAAATTGAATTTTTAATAGCTTCCTTACTCTATTTTACTTAACGTTATCAATCTAGTTTACCTTATCAAAAGCTATATTCAAGATAAACGAAGCCTCCATTATCGCTTTTGCAGCGCATAATTAACTGTTATGACCACTCAACTATAACGTTCGAAACCGTATTAATTGCTTGTTGGGTAATATCATTCCTATCAAGACCATGCCATCATGATGGCAACGGGGACATTCAGGCCCTACTTCAACATTTATCTTCGTCCTGAATGAGTACTTACATGTTGTTATTTACTTGCTGGGAAGCTATTAAATAACTTTTGTTCCACTAAGCGGTCTAGAGCAAAACGCCCACCATTAAAAATAACAACCTGTGCCAGCAAAACACCCCATAATACATGCTCAGCATAGGCTACAGGAGCGATCTCTTCTAAACTTATTACTGCAACAATATTAACAAAAAACAGGCCCAAAGCAGAAAATCGACTCGCTAAGCCTGTAATTAATAACAAAGGTAAAACAATTTCTGCAGCAGTGCCTAAATAGGCTGCCAATTCAAAAGGTAATATCGGTACTTGGTATTCATATTCAAATAACAGTAATGTGCTGTCCCAGTCGCTTAGCTTTGTTAATCCAGAAGCAAAAAATGCCCAAGCAACATAGCAACGTGCAGCTAATAGCGCCATTGGTTCTAGTAAGCTAATTTTACTGGAAATATCTCGGTATAAATGGCTAGTAGATAAAAATAGCTTGTGTGGAGTATTCATATTTATTTCTCTTCAATAGTATAAATTAAGTTACGTTCAATAGCGGTAAATAACCACTGTTCAAATGAAAATTCGTTGTCATCTTTCACTACATCAAGTGCTTGCGTTAGTGATCTTCCCGAGAGTAAACAAAGCATAAATACCCCTTCACTAGTCGTTATTTCTGCCACTTTCGGCTGAAATTCAGGGCGGAACACCATCACATATTGTTCAGTGGACATACTTACCAGTGACTTCTTTGCCTCATTCATTGCGGACTTTCTTTGCCGTTCATCATTATGGTGATGAGCCTGAAAAATCTGCATTAATGGGTAAGCCGTTTTGAATACTTTTACATTCTGATTAAAGACGACAAACAGTTGTTCTGGATCACTCTCACTCAATAATTGTAATGTTGACGACGTTAAGGTTTGATCTCGGCCATGTAATGCGCAATGCATATGCCAATCTAGCGCGGCACAATCAGCGATATATGGGTAGTCCATGCCTATTTCTGTTGTCGCTAAAAAGCCAGAGAAGTTTTCACCCCATTGGGTCCAGTCACCTAAGTTAGGAGGGGACACACGTAAAAATTGATAAACAAGTTGTTCACTAATATCGCTATCAAGTAGTGTAAAAATGCTTGGAAAACTAATGTTTAATGCTCGTTGAGCATTGGCCAATAAATTTCGTCGGTAAATGTTAATGCCTTGCGCATTAAAGCCGTATTGCTCTACGGGTTCATAGTCATCATGCCAAATTATTTCTAGCAACAAGTGTTGCAGATCTTTACATGACTTTTTCATATATGTTTCCTCGCTAATACTGTATTGGCGATGTCACGTGCTTTGTTCGCTTCAGCAACCAAGACAGACCATTCGGGCAATTCACTGTCCCATTCAACTAACGTTGGTACAGCACCAAAACGTGTTAGCGCTTGTTGGTAGCCTTGCCAAACGTTATCAGACACAGGGCCGGCATGGTCATCAATCACCATATCTCCAGCTAAGGGCTCACTGCAACCAGCTAAGTGAATTTGTGCAACACTTGTTATAGGTAATTCATTGATATAATCAGCGACAGATTGCTGAATATGACCGCCTTCAAAATTGATACTATTTACTGCAATATTATTTATATCTAATAATATTTTTGCGCCGGTTCGTTGACAAAGCTGAGCTAAAAAATTGGCTTCGCAAAGGTCACTTTCCTCAAATTTTATATAAGCTGATACATTTTCAATAATCAGTTGCCGTCCTAAGAAATTCTGCACTTTATCTACTTGTTCAGACATTTTTATTAAGGCTTTCTGAGTATGAGCAATAGGTAATAAGTCACCACTATGAATAATTTTCCCGTGTTGCTGTCCCCAGGTAAAACAAGCATGTTCAGACATAATAAAAGGGTCTATTTTTTCGGTGAGTGCTTTTAATCGAGCTAAATATTGCATTGGAATATTGTGCGCAGAACCGAGTCCCATTGATGTTGAATGTAAACTAACAGGGTACTTTTCTCTTACTTGCGTAAGCACAGATAAAGCGGCTCCGCCTAGACCAAAAAAATTTTCAGAATGCACCTCAATAAAATCGATTTGTTGAGGCTGGGTTAATATGTCGGTAAAATGAGGATGCCTTAAACCAACACCAACCATGACACCGTTATTTAATACCGACATAGTCATTTGCTAAGCTCCCTTGGTCGCTTTATAGAGTTTTTTAGCTTCTTTTTTTGATAATCCACCAAGTGTTGAGCAAGTGCCTTTGGTTACTAACTTCCACTCACCTTTGTCGTTATCAATCTTAGATTGACCCGCACATGAATGGGTTCCGGCTAAGTTTGCACAATCATTTTGTGCAGCTTTTGCCACGCCATAGCATTTTTCTTTTTTACCTGCCGCTTCTGCGGGGGCAATAACACCTGTAGAAATTACTGCCGCTAATGCCGCGCTTACTAATAATTTATTGTTCATAATGAGTCCTCTTATTGTTAAAGCTGAGCAACTAATTAATATCATTTTCATTAATTATTACTCACTTGTGATGGTCAAAAAAAACAGTTCTTGGTTGTTTTCAAGTATTTTCCTTACGCCAACAAAAGACTTAATTAAAATGGTATAAGTTGCTCTAACCATTGCATTAACTGTTGTGGCGGTAATGCACCAATGTGTTGGTTAATAATTTCATTATTCTTTACCAAAATCAGTGTAGGCACACTACGTACGCCATAATCTGTAGCGCAAGTGGGCAGGACATCTATATCAACTTTAATCGTGTTAAATCGACCATCCATTATGGCGGACACCCCTTCTACAATGGGTGACATCGACTTACATGGCCCACACCACGAGGCAGTAAAATACAATAGTGAAAATTTATGCTGCGATAGTAACTGCTCAAGTGAGTCAGGTGATGTTAGTTGGTTCATCATTAAAATATCCTGTTGTTTTTAAGTAACTGAATGTTAATCAAATACTTTTTCAATTTGTTCTTCAGTTAAGCCTTTAATATCACCCCAGTTACTTTGAGCAATATCGATATAGCCAGGAATGTCAGTAGACCACTTCTTTTGCACGGCTTTATTGAGGTTTAGGAATAACTTTCCTTCACGGATATGCCAAGCTGTTGGATCTGTATCGAATTTCTTATTTAGCGCAACGCCCATTGCACAAAACCCACCGTATTGTGGTGCATACTTACTTGGCTCGCTTTTAAATAAGTCGCGGTTATTGGCACTTGAAAATTGATAAATTGCACCATTATAAGCGGCAGTGAATTTGTTAGAACCTTTGATTGGTGAGCCTTTGGTAAAGTAAGAAACGGTGTCGTAACCTTTAATCGCTAGGTCATTTCCGTTGGCATTTACTTCAATGTTTGCCGCAAAACTAAAACTGCTTATTAAAAATGCAGAAGTAGCGAAGGTAGATTTAATCAGTGTTGAAAGTTTCATTTGGTGCTCCAGTATGTAAAGTTTAATAGATGATATTTACAGTGTGTTGTGTATAAGGATGTTTTCCTTGGTTGATAATATAGCGCTTTCAATTAACCTGAAGGGATGACATAGTCCTAATTTTGAACCCAATAGTCCAAAAAGTATGAAGGATATAAAAATGGATCAACTGTCAGTAATCTTGCAGCGACTTTCGATGAATACTGAAGTGTTCTTTACAGGTAACCTCTGTGGGATCAGTCATTTTAATAGAGAGCCGAATCAAGGGCATTTACACTTATTGTGCAGTGGGGAGTTAACGCTGATTGATGAGCAGGGTTTATCACAATTAATTAATGAGCCAACGGTACTTTTTTTTCCGACACCTCATGCTCATCGTATTATTGCTAATGAAAACAACCCTCCAGAGTTGGTCTGCGCCAATATTATTTATAATGAAAGTACTTCTAATCCAATTGCCAATGCTTTACCGGCCTTATTGGCCTTTAAACTCAATGATTGCCAAAACCTTAAGCAAACCGCAAAGTCACTCTTTGACGAAGCTTTTCATGAGCGATGTGGACGATTGCCTATGATTAATTCGTTGACTAATATTTTTCTTATCCATGTGTTACGTCATGTACTCAATAATAATATTATGCAGCATGGTCTCCTTGCGGGTTTAGCTCACCCTCAAGTTTCAAAGGTTTTATTGGCTATTCATGATGCCCCCGAGCAACAATGGGGATTAGAAGAAATGGCTGAGCTTGCGTTAATGTCGCGTTCAAAATTTGCTGAGTTATTTAAACGTATCGTCGGCCAAAGTCCAGGGGATTATGTAATTGATTGGCGCATAGTAGTTGCAAAAGATTTATTACAGCAAAAAAAATCAGTAGCAATTGTTGCCAATGCAGTCGGATATGAAAATGGCTCGGCACTCGCACGAGTATTTAGGAAAAAATTGGGAATCTCGCCTAAACAATGGCGAGAACAAACATAAAGGGATTATTGATAACAGAGGTAGTAAGCAGTGTATTGCTTGATAAATCCTTAAGTCAAACCGCTAATGCCTAAATATAGACCTGATATATATGAAATCATCCAAAATGCCCAAACAAGAATACTAAAGCGGTGGAAGGTTTTTTGCAGTTCAATATCATTATTGTTAATTGCAATGAATGCCCAACAAAAGTGAAAAACCATTAAGAAAAGCCCGAGAAATCCTGAAATGGAATGTGCGGTAAATATAAGATGACCAACATGCAAGTACATGCAGAGTGTGCCGATAGTATCGGTAACCACACCTAAGCCAAACATGATTAAATGCCATTTTTTTAGTTTTTTATGGTAATAGTCGTTCCAGATACCAACAGAATAGAAGATCAGCGCGAGGGTGAAAAAAATGGCACCCGTTAAAATCAATGGAGTCACAACGTTTCCTACAGCTAAATTAAAAACATTATATTAATCTAATTGAGAATTAATTGCATTAGGTGGGCTGTGAGGTAAGTTAAAAGTTATCGGTAGTGTGCATTGTAAAGAGTGATAGCTGACGCACTAGAATCAGCTAAACACAATCATAGTCAATGATTCACTATTTTGAAGACATCAAGTTAAAAGAATGCTTTAACTTTTTCTTAACAGAGCGCCAATGTGTTCTGGGTACTTTAGGGGCTTGCTCTAGTAAGTTTTGGAAATCATTGTCTGTCAGACAAACTTCACCACCATGAGCCAGAATAATGTTATCAGCCTTTAAAGCCATTATTTTATTTAGAGAAGCTCGGTAACGATTGGGGTAAAAAATAGGAAAAGGTGGGATATATTTATTTTTTACTTTCACCATAAGATCAGCAACATAGATTTTATTACTAGGTAGATGGTGTAGTGATAAATCTCTATCGGTATGCCCTTGAGTAGATAAGGCTACCCATTCAGAAAAACCGGGTATTGGTTCGCCGTCATCTAATTTATAGTCAGCGTTAAGTTGACTTGAATACCACATACTGTTGCGTGGTCTTTTCATACGTTTTGCCACCCACTTGGCTAATAACATGTCAGTTAGGTGCATAAGCCTGCCATCTATTCCTGAGTACCATTGGCCACTAACATTGGCTACTGCTATTTTGCAGCCAGTTAATTTTCGTAGCTTATCAGCAGCCCCTGCATGATCTGGGTGCATGTGTGTTACTACCGTTAACGCTATATCACTAAAGGGGCGTTGTAGGTTTTGAGTAATAAATTTTTTGAGTACCGGAATATCTGAGCGACAGCAACCATCAAGTAATAAAAGCTTGTCAGGGTACTCGGCTAAAAGTATTGACTGAATATGACCGTTGAGGTGATGTAGTTTCATAAGGTTAAAGTAGCTTAGGGATAAATTAGTTTCTACCTTATACAATAAAATAAATGGCTGAAAAGTACACTGTTATTTTTTAATAAAACAGCCGATAAGCTTTAATCGTGCTGGTCGGCTGGAGGTCAGCGCTATTAAATGCTACTAGATGGTTCGAAGTTTTTTGGGTGAGGATAATCATAAGCTCAGCAGCTCACTGGAATGGGTATTGCTGCCGTGGTACCTACGGTCAATACTGCAACTAGAGTAATTGTTATTCGTTTTTCGAAGAGGAGAAATCATCCTACATTATCTATATGGATGATTTCTATTGAAAACTAAAAAACGCTAATTTTGTACCTTTTGTAGGGACGCTTCAGATACCTCAAGTTGGTGTTTATCTAATTTATGTCTTTTTTCAGCTAATAATAAATAAAAGCTAGGTAAAATAAATAAAGTAAAGAGTGTTCCAATAAACATGCCAGCCACTAAAATAATGCCAATACTATTACGTGCTTCTGCGCCAGCTCCTGTTACAAGTACTAACGGAAAATGGCCTAATATCGTTGCTGCCGTGGTCATTAAAATAGGTCGTAAACGTGTTGTTGCCGCCTCAGTTACCGCAGCTAGTTTATTAGCACCAAGCTCTTGAGCGTGATTAGCAAATTCAACTATTAAAATACCATTTTTAGCAATTAACCCAATTAAGGTAATTAACCCTATTTGAGAATAAATATTAATAGTGGTTAACTCCATGTAAGGGATTAACAAGGCCCCAGATAGGGCAAGCGGTACACAGCCAAGTAATACAACTAAGGGATCTCTAAAGCTGTTGAACTGTATCGCCAAGACCAAGAAAACAATTAATAAAGAGATGCCGAGTACCATAATTAAGGTATTACCTTCTTTACGTAATTGACGTGATTCCCCAGCATAATCTATTGAATAACCTGCAGGTAAAATCTCTTTTGCTTTTGCTTCAATGGCAGATAAAGCGGCTTCTTTACTTGAGCCAGGGGCTGCAACGCCATAGATTCTAAAAGAAGCCTGTTGAGCAAAGGTGCCAAGTTGTCGTGGTACTGTTTTCCAGTTTAAATCAGCAACGGCTGAAACCGGTAATAACTCACCTGTAGGTAACTTAATGTTTAATGATAAAATGGCTTCGGTTTTACTGCGCACTTCATCATTAACAATTGGAATAACACGATAGGCTTTACCGTTAGCATCGAATCTATTTACAAAATTACTCGATAATAATATGCCAAGCTGTTCACTGATTTGACCAACCGTCATGCCTAAATCTGCAATCTTTTCGCGATTTAATTCTAGTTCAACTTGTGGTAAATCTATTTTTAAATCGGTATCTGCGTAAAGAAATTGACCACTGCCAAAGGCTGCACCAACCAATTGATCAGCATACTGCTTCATCTCACTGTAAGGAGCTGAGGCCTTTACAATTAGATCAATTTCAAACTGACCAGAGCTAGGTAAAGACGCGGGTAAAATCGGAAACATATTTAAACCAGGGATTTGTGCTAATTTTCCGTAAATTCGTGGCACTAATGATTGTGCGCTATAGTCACGTTCATCAGGACTGACTAACTCTAAACCACCAAAACCGCCCCCACCAAAGATGATCTGCCAAATTTTCTTACCACCCTCTATTTCTTGTAAGCTCTGTACTACAGGGTTCATTTGCGCAACGTTATAAATAAGAGAAGCATCGGGCGGTGATTGAATAACAAACATCACCATGGCTTGATCTTCAATGGGTGCAAGTTCCTTTTTTGAGTGAAGATAAAAGGGAATGGTCAGTAGCGATACTACTAAGGCAATAAGAAATACTTGTCCTTGCCATTTAAAAATACTATGTAGTAATTTAGCGTAACTGGCCTGCAATTTTTCAAACAGATGATTTACTTTTCCGGTTAACCAGCCTTCTTCACCCCCTTTTGGAGAAACATAGGCGCTCATGATTGGTGATAAGGTAATCGCTACTACACCGGAAATAATCACTGCTATTGCTAAGGTGAAGGCGAATTCTTTGAATAACACCCCCGTCAGGCCAGATAAAAACCCAATCGGTGCATAAACTGCCGCTAATGTTAGGGTCATTGAAATAATTGGTACTAATAATTGACGTGAACTTATTAAGGCCGCATCAAATTTAGACATGCCTTGCCGCATGAGGCGGGCGACATTTTCAACAACAACAATGGCATCATCTACCACTAAACCAACAGAGAGGACAATCGCTAAAACAGTCAATAAGTTTAATGAAAAACCCATCATTGCCATGGCAGCAACTGCACCCAAAATAGAAATAGGAATGGTGATTAAAGGGACAATGGCACTCCTAAAAGAGCCCATCAATAGTAGTACTACCAAGCCAACCAACAGTACTGTTTCAGCTAAGGTGGTAAAAATCTCACTCAAAGCGTCACGCATGTATAAGGTGCCGTCATAGGCATAATCTATAGATATGCCATGGGGCAGGGTTTTATTTAGCTCTTCTACCTTTTTATATAATCTATCACCAATAGCCATTTCATTAGCGCCAGGCAGCGGCCAAATGGAAATATATACGGCATCTTTGTCATTTAATCGAGCAGTAACACTCGTATCTTCGGCAGCTAGCTCTATTTTAGCGACGTCTTTTAAATAGATATTAGCGCCATCTATTTCGCTGATCACTAATTGCTGAAACTCCTCAACAGTACTGAGTTGTGTATTAGCAACGATATCGATTTTTTGACGACTGTTTTCTACATAACCCATAGTGGCAATGGTGTTATTGGTTGCTAATGCTTGGTAAACATCACTAGCACTCAAGTTAAATACTTGTAGTGCTTCAGCATTGAGCCAAACGCGCATAGCTGGTGTTCTCGCGCCTTCAATACCAACTCTTTGCACACCTTCGATGGCATTTAAAACAGGGTTAACTTGTCGTGTTAAGTAATCAGTGATTTTTGAGAGATCATTACCATTTGCCTGAACATTTAGGTAAAAAACAGCAAATGGTCTATCGGCCCTACTAACCGATACCACAGGATCTTGAGCTCCTTGTGGTAACTCAAAGCGAATTTGCCCTAATCGTGCGGTTAACTCCGCTAAGGCTAGGGTCGAGTTTTCATTTAATTTAAGCCAAGCTGTTACCTTAGAGCTACCGGAGGTACTGGTTGAATCAACATACTCAATGCCGGGCACTGTTGCCGCCGCGCGCTCTATAGGTTCAGTTACAAACCCTTGTACGACATCTGCAGATGCACCAATATAGTAAGTATCAATCACTAAGGAAGCACTTTCTATTTTTGGAAACTGTAACACTGGAATTTTACTGGCAGACCATAGGCCAGCAATACAAATAATTATGGATAACACAATTGCCACGACAGGTCGTCTGACAAAAATGTCCATAATAGATGGTTTACTTTCTTGCATCATAATCCCTTATTATTTTGTACTTGTATCGATAGCTGATGTTTTAGCTACTTCATCGGCGAGGTAGACTTTCATGCCCGGAAATAATTTGAATGCGCCTTTATTTGCGATGATCTGACCCGCTTCTATACCTGAGGTAATCATAACTTGTTGTCCTTGTCGCTCTCCAAGTTTCACTGGTACTTGTTTAGCGCGATAACTGCCTTCATCACTTGGCTCTAATACAAAAACATATTCACCTAAAGCATCACGTTTTATTGCTAAATCAGGCACAGAAGCAAGTGTTACTTGTTTTGAAATAGGTACTATTACTGAAACCAAAGTGTTTGGTTTTAATGCTAATGTGGCTGATGGAATTTGGGCGCGGTATTTTAAATGACGTGACGTTCGTGATAATTGTGGGTCAATAGCTATAATTTTTGCTTCAAACTCGGTCACTTGATTAATTGGGCTAATTTTTACTGTCGAAGCTAGTGTTAGTTCTTGGTAAAGTTGCGGTAAATTAAAATCGACCCAGGTAAAGTCATTTACGCCAACAAGCGTGAGTACTTGGCTATTTTTATCTAAATATTGCCCTACTTCTAAGGTATGAATGCCAACTCTAGCGGTAAATGGTGCGGTGATTATTTTTTTGTCTATAGCTGTTTTAATTACGCTGATATCTGCTTGGGCAATTTGCACAGCAGCACGCGCTTGATCTACTTGCTCCTCACTAATTGTACGATTTTTGTGTAGTTCAATATTACGGGCAAGTGTCTGCTTTTCTAGCATTAAAGTCGCTTTTGCTGCTAATAAGCGAGCATCTTCGTCTCTATGGTCTAATTCAAGTAACACTTGTTGTTTTGTTACAATACTACCTGACTTAGCGTTTAATCGGATAATTTCGCCGGCCAGTTCGTTGTTAAGCATTAAAAATTTAAATGCTTGAACTTCGCCACTAACTTTAATTTGCTTTTGATAATTAATATTGGTGACTTCTACCGCGGTGACAGTTGCAGAAGGCTCAGGCATGCTGGCTGCTTGCGCTTTAGCCGCATCTTGTAATGATGATTTATAGCTATATAAACCAAAAATTGTTCCGGCTAGTATGATAATCACCAGAAGCCATTTTGTTATATTCATGATTGTTCCTTTATCTCTTTTATTTAAAGCGCTTAAATAATAAATAAACGCTTTTATCGTTTGGTGGCGATGTTGTCTAATGATAGTTAATCAATATTGCTCAGGTATTTATGTTTACCTAAGCCCTGCATCGGATAAATGTTGGCAAACCTTATTTATATCAGTATCTGAAACTTTATTTTGCCAATCATAAGTATTAACCAAGCGTTGCATACTACGAATGTGTAGGTCGTCTGGTGCTAACGCTAACATGTCAGTTTCGGTATTTACTTCAAGGTCATTATGTCGGCAGTGGTGTAAACGTACCGTTTGAAAATAACCAACAGATAATGACCAAGTGCCTAAATTAATTTCTTCAATATCTCGGTAACCTGAGGTTAATTCACCCGAATCGGCTGCGGTTTGCAAAAACTGTTGAAACATTGCTTGGCATCGTTCACCACACATTATCATTTGGGTAAGCCAACGCTGTGAACATCGCTTCATCATTGCTTCAGTATTAACAATGCTCTCAAGTTGGTTATCAAAGTTATACATTTGTACTTTTGAAAAATCTAATAAGCTAGCGGCAATAATTCGCTCAGGGGTTGTTAAAGGTAAAGCGAGTACTTTTTTGAAAACTGATTGTCGCTCTTGGTACATTCGAGTGGCTAATGCAATCAATACATCTTCTTTACACTGGACAAATTTATAGACAGAACCCATTGAAAGTCCGGCTAACTTGGCAATAGCAGACATAGAAAAATCTAATAAACTACTTTCTTCAATAGCTTTAATTGCCGCATAAACAATCAATTTTTCTTGTTCTTCTGCACTAAATCGTGGAGCTGGAGCCATAATAATCCCGAGTGAAATGTTATTCGAATGTCGTTCAAATGTTATTTTAACTGACTTTTGGTTAAGTTCAAGCACAAATTATCTATTATTGTAATTTTTCTGATTAGGTATATAAGAGGTGAAGCGGAGAAATTTGTAGTGTTATCTACGTAAACGTTAATCTGAAGAATTTGTAGGTTGGTGCAATTTATTTTGTTCTGAGCGTAGCCAGTTTAATGCATCAATACGGTTTGAATGGATCGTTACATTCCATATTACCGCTCTAGGTACTAAGTTTGCTAAATACTCGGTATTTACTTTACTTGCATGCTGGTAGGCAATTACAGCGATGGCATGAATTTCAGTTAAGTTACCAATATTGACCTGTGCATCAAAGTTATAAGAATATGAATTAACCTTGTTAATAAGCAATGAGAATGGGCTGACAAGTTGAGCGAGTAAAAAATCATGAAATTGATGCACCATAGCAAGGTCTAATTCGACTCCTTCATTCACTATAACTTCAGCAATACTCTCGTCAATTATTGATATTTCTGCAAAGGACAATTTAAATAATTTGATAAATTGCTCCTTAACCCTTAAATGTCATGTTTCAGAAGTCATCTTGGGGTTTTAGTATAGCTTAAGGTGTGATTTTTAGGGGCAGGGGGAATTTAAGCTAGGCAATAACTTATGAATAATGACTAGGCTCTTTGTATTGTAGACAGTGAGTTGTCGTTACTGAATTGTAGATAGTGCAGTTAAGGCGACTAAAGGGTAATGTAAAGGTAACTAAAAAAAGCTAAGCGCTAATGAGTTTAGTCATAAAAGTACTGTAAGGATCTTCTTGATAATTAGCAAAGGGCTGACAAACTTCACAACCAAGCTGTTGATATAGTTTTTGAGCAGGTACAAAAGCCGCCATACTACCTGTTTCTAAACTTAATCTTTGGTAGTTACTAGTATTTGCTTGGTTGATGATATGTTCCAATAACTGCTTAGCCACACCTTGACGTAAAAAAGTCTTTGAAGTACGCATAGACTTTATTTCACCGTGGTTGTTATCTAACTCTTTTAAAGCGCCACAGCCAGCAAGTTCATTACCTTGCCAAATACTCCAAAAAGTAACGTTTCCTTGCGATAGTGCTGATAAATCTAAGGCATGTACACTTTTTGGTGGAGAATGAATTAACATGTCTTGGTGATGCTCTTCTAATAAAGCAATTACTGCGGGATGTGTTAGCCCACCAATTCTAATGTCCATGTTGCCTTTGCCTATTATCATTTTTGCTTAATGAGTTATTTGCTATTTTCTATTTTGTTTTTTTGTCGTCTTACGCAAGGCTTCTTCAAATTCCTCAGGAAATAAAACTAAGCCTTGATTATCTTGATTAGGAAAAATAACTAAAGCAAGTTCATCATCAGCGAGACCTAAACTCCAACGACTATACCATTTAGCTAAGGAGATAGATTGTGGGGAGCAAGCTTGCCATTCACCGGTTGCCCATCGTTGAGCTGATTCTTGGTTTGGCCATACAGGAACACAATCTTCATCATCAGTATTTAGCATCATACAGCCATGTTCATCTGCTAATATCCAAATTTCATTATTGCTAACGACCTGCTTTAATAAATAGCTTAAGCGCTGTTCATCGTCATATTTTTCGATAACGTTAAGTTGTTCGTTGGTGATTTGCTCTGAGTTTAGGGACATAGCTGCCTAGAAAATATAAATAGATAATTGATATTTTAGCGTGTTAGGTCAGCGCAAACAATAAACATTAAACGGTGTCGTTTAGTTAGTCTTGGCTCCGAGTCAGTAATATTACACAACTAAAGCTATTGGAACCGTAACCACAAGTTTTTTTATTTTCAGTAGTTAGCTCTTGGGTATGTCTTGATAACGGCTGAATTCACATTGTAGCGTTATCACATTCATCGTTTTGGGGTTGATGTAGTATATTTTCCCTTAATCTGTAGCTATGGAAAATTTGAAAATAATTTCATGTTCTTGGAGTAATCGTGCATTTGGTTTGTATAACCATTGTGCGAGTGCTTTTTTTGTTGCTCGTTGTAAATTTCTATCAACACTACTAGCAACAATTTTAACATTATTTACTCTGCCAGAAGAGTCTATCTGGTAGCTAAGTTTTACTTCACCTGTTTGTTTGTTCGTTCTAGCATCAATTGAATACTCAGGCAGTATTTTATAGATGGGGCTAATAACTAATTTGGGCTCAGTAAGTTCAGGCACACTAACAACTTGTATTAAGTCTACCTTTAATTTTTTAGGAATTATGTCGTGTTTTTTTGTATTGACTTGAGCGGGTAAAATCAAGGGTGTGACAGGAGTATTCACTGCTGGTTTAGGTGGTAAAGGTTTGATTGCAGGTAATGTTTTTTCTGTTACCTTATTCGATGTTAGCTCAATAAATTCAATTGTGTGCTGATTAATCACTGGCGCAGTAGTATTTGTTTGATTCGTTGATAAATGGCTAATCACCGCCATGATGCCAAAAGATGCCAAACCACCAGATAATAGCAGTACAAGTAATTTAAAGGGGGAGTATTTATTGTTGTTAGGCTCATGTTGAAGCTTTATTTGAGGCGCAATAAATTGCTGCTTTCGTTGTTGATAAAGTCGGGTTATTTCATTATCAAATTTATCCGTACTCATGAGCGAGATCCTAACATTTTCTTCAGATTATTACGGGCATAACGTAAGCGGCTTTTAATGGTTTCAAAGCTTTCATCGGTTAACTGGCAAATCTCTATGACAGAAAAACCTTCTTGTTGAAAAATAAACGCTTCACGTTGGTAAAAAGGTAAGGTGGTTATTGCTGCATTGAATCTCGCTAGTGTATCAGTTTGCTCTAATTTTTGAGATAAATTAACGGTCATCACATCTTCATCATTAAGTTCCTGATACTGCCACTTATTTTGATATCTCAACTCATCAATTAAGGTGTTTCTAGCAATAGTGAACAGCCAGCTTTTAACATTACTGTGCGCTTGAGATTTGTTTTTCACCACTTTTAACCACGTAGTTTGTAAGGCATCTTCGGCTAGCTCTTTATTCGATAGACTTAAAAGATAATGAAAAAGTGGCAAGTTGAATTGCTCTACCAGCAAAACTAAGTATCTTTTGTTACCGGTAGAGATATAGTCCATCAACAACTTTTCAGCAGTAATAGTAGGGTTTAACCAACCTTTAATCATTGATGGTAACTTCAAATTATTTCCTAACTTGGTTGAGCCATAGAGAAATCAAGCTGTACGGTAAAGTTGCTCTGGGCAACAGCTTTCCCGTCGACTGATTTTGCTTTATATTTCCATTTTTTAAGGGCTTGCCTTGCCGCTTTGTCAAAAGTACGTTTAGGCTGAGAATCGACAATAGCAATATTGATCACCTCACCAATAGCGCTTATATCAAAAGCTAACACTACCCAGCCTTCAATACCATCTCTAGCAGCACCAATAGGATATTTAGGGTTTACTCTAACTAAAGGTCTCGCCTCTGCATTGGCTTTATTAGCTAATGTAAAAGTGTTGCTATCGTTACCGGATATTTTGATTTCGGGAGGGTTATACACTAATGACGGATTGGTATCGCCTACTTCAGGAGGAACACTTGTTCTTACGATAGGTGGCGGTGGTGTTGGTGGTTGTAACTTAGAGCGTACCTTCACTTGCGCAGGGGTTTCATCAGGCAACTGCACAATGTCAAAAGGGATATCGTCAGGTGGAGTGGTTAAGTTGACTTTATCGCTACTAATTAAAAATGCCATAAAGGCAAATAACCCAAAGGTTGTTATCCCGGCTAATACGGTAATTATTGCTATTTTCTTCATTTTTATCCTCACAAATTGTTAAATAAAAGAGGTGTGATCACACGGTATTCCCAATTGGCATAAGCAAATTTATTGAATCATTTAATAAATTAATTACTTACTTATCAGTTAAACGAAGAAAAACGAAAAAAGGGGTTAAAAAATATAATATTTTTTAACCCCTGAATTTTGTCGAGTATTTTTTGTTGTTAGCTTGATTCGAGCTTAGGGGGAAATTATTTCTCTGCTGAATATGGGTCGACGGCTAACAAATAAGCGCTTAAATCAGCTTTATTTGGTTGCGCAATTAGCCACTGCCTAAATGCTTTTACTTTTTGGTAATGCTCATCACCAAATTTATCTTTATAAATCGCCGCAAAGTTATCTCTGGTGTTATGAATGCGGATGTTTTTCTGCCAGTGGCTGGTTAGTACTGTATTTAAAGAGCTAGCCAAACCTTGGTTTTTAAGTAATTGCCATTCTCCCTTGTCTAGCCAAACTCCACCGACGCTAGCGCTGTAATCAATGCGGTGTTCAGTGTCTTGTGATAAGCGAAGTTTACGCATTATTAATCCGGATACTGGGCATAATAAAGCTGATCTTGACTCTTCAGCTGCACAATTTGTGTTTTGTGAAGCATTAAAGTCAGGGATACGCTCTTTCCAGGCTAGGTAGTCTTCAATCAGTAACCAATCACCATGACAATTTGAACAGTTATGTGCTCTGAGCTGCTCTTCAATGAAACTAGGGATGAGTTCGCCAGTATTGCAACTTGTACATTTCATCTATTAAATATCCTTATCGTTTAATGCTATTTATTTTTATATATATTTACATCATATAGATTTAAGCTAAATAAATCATCAAGCTAGTTAATTTATCTTTCACTAAAATTAGGCAGCTTTATATCAAAAACTATGGTAATTTATTTGTCAAAAATCGCGTCTTCGCAATTACCCTTGACATATTATGTCACAGGAGTATGGTTGATAAAGTCCCGCCACAGACAAAATTTAATAAAAGTTACTTTAACAATTATTATTTTCGTTTTGCCCAACAATGATTGTTAATTAGTATTTTAAGGATGAATTATGGAACAACTGCTCTACATAGCTAGCCAATTTCCTACCGTTATTTACTCCACCTTACTTGGTATTATTGTCATCTATTGGTTAGTTGGCATGCTGGGTATTATTGATTTAGATCTCACACCTGATGCAGATCTCGAAGTTGACCTTGAGGCCGATATTGATACTGACCTAAGCGCAGGTGCTGGTGGTTTAGCTGGGTTATTACTTACGTTTGGTTTAACAAGCGTTCCATTTACCTTAGTTATTAGTATTGTCTGTTTAATCAGTTGGTTAATTAGCATTTATTTGCAGTTTTATGCCTTTGTCTTGCTTGATAGCACTTGGTTGTATTATCTACTTGGCATGGTAAGTACAGTACTGATTTTTTTCATCTCCTTACCTATTACTGGTTTTCTCATCCGACCGCTAAAAGGCATGTTTGTTAGTATTGAAACGACTGCAAGTCATAGTTTAGTTGGTAGTAACGGCACTATAGCGACAGGAAAAGTTACGGAGACATTTGGTCAAGCAAAAGTACTTAATGAAGGTGCTGAAATATTATTGGATGTGCGTTGTGATCCCCAGCACAGTTTAGTTATGGGAGATAAGGTACTACTCATTGAATACAGTAAAGGTAGCCATAGTTATATTGTTGCTCCTTTCCCTGAAGAGTTGCTGTAACTCTTTAATAGCAGGCGTTGACAGTTTTTATACACCAATTTGTTGACGCAATAAAAGCACTTAATAAAAACAAAATTTTCGTCACAAAGTCGTGGCACTAGTTTAAAAGAGGATATACACATGGTAATGGAACCACTTTATTTAGCGATTGGCTTAGGCGCATTGTTCGTCTTTTCACTATTAATTATGGTCGCAAAATTTTATAACAAAGTTGAGCAAGGACAAGCATTGATTATTAATAAATTACGTGCAGAGCCTGAAATTAGTACTACTGGTGGTATGGTTATTCCTATTATTCATAAAAAAGAAATTATGGATATTTCAACCAAGCGCATGATGCTGGAAAGAAAAGGGCGTTCAGGTCTTATTTGCCAAGATAATATTCGAGCTGACATAATTATTACTTTTTATATTCGTGTAAATGAAACCAAAGAAGATATTTTACGTGTCGCTAAGCAAGTAGGTTGTGAGCGCTCTTCTTACCCTGAAACTTTACAAGAATTATTTGAAGCTAAGTTTTCTGAGGCACTTAAAACTGTTGGTAAACAACTCGATTTCACAGAGTTATTTACTCAACGTAATAGTTTTAGAGATAAAATTAAAGAAGTGATTGGACAAGATTTATCAGGTTATGTCTTAGAAGATGTAGCTATCGATTTCTTAGAGCAAACCTCAATTCATGACTTAGATCCAAACAATATTATGGATGCTGAGGGTATTCGTCGAATTACCGAGCTTACCGCACAGCAAAGTGTTGAAACGAATGATTTAAAACGCCAAGAAGAAATTCGTATAAAACGTCAAGATATAGAGGCGGATGAAAAAGGATTGGAGCTTGAGCGCCAGTTAGCAGATGCTAAAGCAAAACAAGAGCGAGAAATAGCAACAGTAAGAGCACGTGAAGAAGCGGAAACAGCTAAAGTTGTGCAAGAAGAGCTGAGTAAATCGGAGCAGGCACGTATTGCTACTGAGCAAGTAGTTGCGGTAGCTGAGCAAAATAAACAACGTGAGGCTGACATTGCCGAGCAAAATAGATTACGTGCAGTAGCTATTGAAGAAGAAAAAGTCACAAGAGCACGTCAAGTCGAGCAGATAGATAGAGAAAAAGAAGTAGAAACTTTACGTATAGATAAAGAAAAAGCGTTAGAGGTTGAGAAGAAAAATATTGCCGAAGTGCAAAGAGAAAGAATTTCAGTTGAAAAGAGTGTCGCAGAAGAAGAAGAATTAATTAAAGATTTACGTGTAGTATCGTTAGCTAATCGATTGAAAGATGAACAGGTTATTAAAGCACAAGCAGAAGCCGAAGAAGCGTTAGTAAAAGATATTGAAGCGGCTAAAGCAGAAGAACAGGCTGCGGAACATATAGCGCGTAAAATGCAAACGATTGCTGAAGCTGAATTAAAAGCCGCGAGTAAACAAGCAGAATCTAAGAAAATATTGGCAGAGGGCGAACAAGCTGAAGCGGCCTCAATGGGCTTAGCGGAAGCGCAAGTAACCTTGGCAAATGCTGATGCTCATGAGAGACAAGGTGAAGCAGAAGCTAAAGCTTTAGAATTAAAACTAACGGCTGAAGCTAAAGGCATTGAAGAGAAGTCACTAGCAGAAGCAACGGGTTTACGTGAAAAGCAAGAAGTGCTTAATGCCATGTCTGAACAGGCACGCGAGTTTGAAACCTTTGGTTTACGTTTAAATCAAGAGCGCGAGCTAACCCTAGCCAAACTTGATAACAGTGTTGATTTAGCTGAAAAACAAGCTGAAGTATTAGGTACCGCGTTGCAAGATGCCAATATTAACATTATGGGCGGCGATGGCGACTTCTTACGTCAATTTATGAAATCAATTACTGTCGGAAAATCACTTGATGGTTTAGTTAATGAAAGTGAAACAGTGCAAGCTTTGTTTAAAGATCATCTTAATGGCGAACGTAATATTGTTGAAGATCTTAAAGGTGTTCTTGGCGGCGCAGCGGCATCAAGTGAAACTATCAAAAACATTAGTATGACTAAGTTATTATCTACGCTAAATAATGCTGATGACTCACAAAAAGGTGCATTAGCAAGTTTATTAAACCTTGCTGGTAAACAAACTTCAGATGCTAAATAATCCCTAACCAACCCCTAAAGTAGCTTCAAGCAAAGCTAACCTTAAACTAACCTTAAATTAAAGGAAAATAGCCATTATCTTCAAAAGATGATGGCTGTTTTCACCTCATGGAGTTTCACATGGCAGATCAGGAAAATGTCACTAATCAAGCAGTTGCAGAGGGTGGTTCATTTGAACTAATTCAGCGGCGTTTAGATGGCCTAGGCAGTGATCTTAATACTCAGCTTAAACAGCTTAATGCAGATAGAATTGCTACCTTTGGTTCCACTGATATGAAGGTGGATGCTCGAATAAGAGTACGTACTGAACATAACTGTGTTGCTAGAGATATTGCTGCCATTGGTGATACGCTACTTTTTGGTTATAACGTATTTTTAGGGTTAAAACGGAATATTACCGTTGCTGATGTTTTTAGTTTACATCAAATTAAAGATAATGACGGCGATGTTGAGATTATTGATTTGCCCATTGAAGGCAGCTTCTTAGCTGAGCCAGAGTTTGTCCGTGATTTTGATGAGCTTTATACCTATTACAAAAAAACCTTTCTTGCTCATGTTTATCGTCAAGGCAGCAATGTTTTTGCTATTTTTAGAATTGGTGAGCGCATTGATGATATTCGAGTATTCCGTTGGGGTATCGATGTTAATCAGCAAGTTAAATACATTGATAACCGCGGTGAACGAGACATTAAAAAAGCGGAAAACTTTGATTTTGAGTGGCAAAAAGTTACTCGTGAACAGCAAGAACAAGGCAAACATCCACACTTTAATTTGTTTGATACCTTATTTGTTGAATCAATCGGTGGTTCAATTACTTTAAAAGTAGAAAATAATACCGAAAATGGCCAAGGTATTTATTCTGAAAAAGTTGAAGATGAGCACCAGTCGTTAGATGATGCTGATATTCAATTTGCCAAAGTTGGTGAGCTAATTTTATTAAAAATTAAGCCTTATCGTGAACAGCAAACTCGCCATTTAATATTTAACTGTAAAACTCAACAAGTATTACGCCAAGACGCCATTGCACATGCTTGTATCCAATTACCAGAAGACCACGGTATTATTTTCCCCGGTGGTTATTATTTACAAAATGGTGAACACAAAAGCTTTGATGACAGTGCAGAAGACTTACAATTACACCGGGTAGTTAAATCCCCTAATGGTGAAGATTTTCTTTATACTTTTTATGAACCAAATGAAGGGCAATATGCCTTGTTTGGCTACAACCTCATTACCCGTACCTTGCAAAACCCAATTTATGGTCACGGACAGAGCTTATATAATAACGGTCGTGCTGTAGTTTTTAGTGCAGAAACTGAGCCTTCACGTGTACATGCTATGCAAATATGGCAAACACCATTTTGCAGCGAAGAATATGCCAGCGAACGGCCAGAAGATAATAGTTTTTTTGGAAAAATAGGCAACCCTGAATTAGTTCGGGGTATTTCAGACTTATATAGTGTTGCTAAGTTAATAGCTGTAAAAGAGCCGAGTGCTTATCACTTCAATGATCTAGTTAAAGAGTCTGGGCAGTTGCTTGATAAATATCACTGGTTAACTGACCCACAATTAGTATCATTAAATAAATTACTTAAACAAGTCATCTCAACGTCAGAGTTAGTGCTAGATGAATTTGAAAAAGTCACCAGTATTAAGGCAAAATCTGATGAGGTGATGTTACAAGCCAATGAGAAATTTAACCACTTAGCTCAAATAGCGACTAAAGCTGACTTTGATAATGCTGAAGATTTTGTGCAGCAACTTACGGAGTTGTCGGCGTTCAAAGGTGAGTTAATTTCTCATAAAGATTTACGTTATATTGATCTTGATAAAATTGAAGATATTGCTGAGCAGGTTGAGCAACTTTCATTAACACTAAGCCAAGCAACGGCAGATTTCTTGCAAAAAGATGCCGCGTTAACACCTTATCAAACTAAAATTAGTCAATTAGCGCAAGAGGTTGAACAAGCGGAGTCTATCAGTGTATTAAAGCCCATTCGCGCTGCGATTAATGAGCTAGTTTCTGGCTTAGAATTGCTCAATCACACTATGTTATCGCTAGAAATAGAAGATAGTAGACAACGTACTCGCATCTTAGAAGATATTTCCAGTGTTTTTAGTCAAATAAATCGGGTTAAAGCCAGCGCTGATTTAGCTGCAAAAAGTGTCGGTAGTGAAGAAGCTAAAGCTGAATTTGGTGCACGTTTTAAGTTATTAAGTCAAAGCGTTACTAGCGCGCTAAATGCTAGCGATACCCCGCAGCGCTGTGAACAACAATTATCTCAATTATTGATCCAGTTAGAAGACCTTGAAAGTCAATTTAGTGATTATGATGATTTCTATGCTGAAATCCTCGCTAAACGGGATGAAATATACGATAACTTTGAGCAACATAAGCAACAACTTATGGATGCCCAACAACGTCGCTGCTTAAATTTAATGACGGCGGCAGAGCGTATACTCGCTGGTGTAAATCGACGTAGTCAATCATTGACTGACCAAGATGCGTTAAATAGCTACTTTGCCGCTGATGCTATGGTGGCTAAGTTACGTCAACTTGTCGAACAGTTGCGTGAATTAGACGATAATGTTCGTGCGGATGACATTGAAGCGCAGCTTAAAAATGCCAAAGAGCAAGGTATTCGTGCACTACGTGACAAAACCGATATTTATTCAGCTGATGGTAGTTTAGTTAAAATCGGCGACCATCAATTTTCAGTCAATCGCCAAGCACTCGAGTTAACTTTATTACCTCGCGATGAGGCGATGTTGTTGCATATTAGTGGTAGTGATTATTTTGAATCATTACCTGAGCAACACTTTGCTGGTACACAGCATTTATGGCAACAGGCACTAATTTCAGAAAATAATGAGGTTTATCGAGGAGAATACTTAGCAGCCAGTTTACTATTTTCTGCACAAGCTAGGGGGCCAAGTGCAGTTGCTGAGTTAATGAGTGCTAATAAAGAGAACAGTCTTGCTGAATTTGTTCGTAAAGCTGCAGAGCCAAGATATCAAGAGGGTTATGATAAAGGTGTTCATGATGCTGATGCCACACTGATCTTAAGTAAACTATTAACTTTACGTGAATCAATTGGCTTACTTGCCTATGGCGCGCTAGAGCGTAGACTTGCAGTGATTTATTATTTTAGCGAGCTTGATAAGCAGACAGCTCAAGACCTGGTTAATCGCTGCCATAATCTGTATTTAATGGAGCAGACTTTTGGCAGTAGTGATTTACGGCAACAGCTAATTCAAGAGCTCAGTGATGATTTAACTCGCTTAGTTAGTGAACAAGAATGGCTTAGCTGTGATACTACATTGGCGGCAGATTATCTTATTGAAGAATTAGCTAATGCTCGTGCTGAATTTGTCATCAAAGATAGTACTGAGACATTAGTAAAGCAGTTACAGAACCAGTTAAAACATAAAAGCTTACAGCAACAAATTGCGTCTGCTGTTGCAGCTTGCAGTACGTTGCAGCAAAAGTATCAGCTGTACCTAGCATGGTTGCAGTCTTTTTCTATTTCACAAGAAGTGACGGCAGATGCTGAGTTATTAATAGAAGCAGCAACGCTAATAACACTAGAAGCAGATCTGAAGTTTTATTCATCAAACGCTGATACTCATGGTGTGATAACAGAGCTGTTAGGACAACATACACGTATTAATGACAGAAAACTAACATTGAACTATCAAGAGTTTATTACTCGTTTACGTAAGTTTAGCATGCAGGATGTCACAGCGTTTAGTCAATTTCATCAACAAAAACAACAGGTGTTAACTGAACAAAAACAACGTTTGAAACTAGAGCAGTTCAAGCCAAGTGCTTTATCATCGTTTGTACGTAACAAGCTAATTAATGATGTTTATTTTCCAATTATTGGTGCTAACTTAGCTAAACAAATTGGCTCTGCGGGCAGTAAAAAGCGTTCTGACTTAATGGGGTTATTATTACTTATTTCTCCCCCCGGGTATGGTAAAACAACGTTAATTGAATATGTTGCTAGTAAATTAGGCATGACATTTTTTAAGATCAATTGCCCGTCAATTGGTCATGAGCAAGTCTCATTAGACCCCGAACAAGCTGCTAACTCAACTGCGCGTAATGAAATTGAAAAAATTAATCTATCTTTTGAGATGGGCAACAATGTCATGCTCTATTTAGATGATATTCAGCATACTAATCCTGAGTTTTTGCAAAAATTCATTTCACTTTGTGATGGCTCTAGAAGAGTTGATGGTGTTTGGAATGGCACAAGTAAAACTTATGATATGCGCGGTAAAAAGTTCGCCGTAGTGATGGCCGGCAACCCTTACACTGAATCAGGCGAAGCCTTTACTATTCCTGATATGTTGGCGAACCGGGCAGATATTTATAATTTGGGTGATACCTTAAGTGGTCGAGAAGATGAGTTTTCATTGAGTTTTATTGAAAATAGCTTAACCAGCAATGCTTATATTGCGCCGCTTGCTACTCGCGAGATGAGTGACTTGTACCAATTGGTTAAAATGGCTGATGGTGAGCCTTTAGCAACAACTGATTTAAAACATAGTTATTCACAAGCGGAGATTAATGAAATTATTGCCGTGATTCAACGTATGCGCAAAATTCAGCAAACTGTGTTAAAAGCCAATGAGCAATATATCGCTTCAGCGGCACAAGATGATAAATATCGCACCGAGCCACCCTTTAAGTTGCAGGGTAGTTATCGAAATATGAACAAAATGGTCGAAAAAGTTGTTCCTGTGATGACTGATGATGAAGTAGAGGCTCTGATTGAAGATCACTATCGTGGAGAGGCACAAACCTTAACAATAGGCGCTGAAGAAAACTTATTAAAATTAGCTGAACTGAGGGAAACACAAACTGATGAGCAACTTAACCGTTGGCAACAAATAAAAGCTGATTATGTGCGTCATCAAAACCTCGGTGATAGTGACAATCCAATTGCTAATATCGCTAGTCAAATATCGTTATTACAACAGGGGTTATCTAAGATAGGTAATGTATTAGAACAGCCGCAATCGAATGATTTTAAAGAATTAAATGAAACGTTAGCAGCGTTAAAATTACAGGTTAATATTGAAAAAACTGACAACAATGAGCTACAACAAGTGTTATCACAGTTTAGCAATAGCTTAGAATCATTTTTAGTTCCGCTAGTAGAATCTGTCCAAGATAACAATATGATGACAATGCATACTCCTGATAACTCGAAGGTATCAAGCCCAAGTGTACAAGCAAGTTTGCACGTATCAGAAAATGATATTCAAAAGATAAGTCGAGAGCTTTCAACCAGTATTCAAAACTCTGTTGAAGACTGTTTAACCCAATGTCTTGATGATTACCCAAGTGCAATGCAGACAGAATAAAAACAGGCTATTTTAGTACAATATAACCATGAGTAATTTAAGAGAAGTAAACCACCTCTTAAATTACTCATGGTTTTTTGTTAATTATCATTAACCAGAGTTCTGCAAATGAGTATTCGGTGTTTAGTTCTTGTACTAATACTATTATGTTATTAATATCCCTAATGAATATTCTCCGCTATTTTATAATTATGTTAAATAGTACACGGGAGCTATAGACTGAAAACATTCCGATTACTAACCTTCTAATATGTATTACGGTAGGTATGAAGTTGATTAAGGGTTTTACATGGCGTTAAAAGCTAATAGTGCGGCAATGCAAATTTTTGTTATGGTTTGTGGCATATTATTATCAATCTTAAGTGGTTGGTTTCTATACAATATAGAAGAAAGAACCATCATCAGTGAATTTCAAAAGGATATCGATGAGCGTGCTACCTCGTTATCTAGAGAAATCGAAATTAATATTGAAGCTTTATATACTTTAGCAGCCTTGTTTAGCCAAGAATCAACACCTGACTTTACTGCCTTTACCACTCAAGCAAAAAAAACCTTAAATCGACATAAGGACATTCAAGCACTGGAATGGGTGCCACGCGTCCCCCATGCCCAAAGGCAGGCTTATGAAACTAAGCTGAAAAAAGACTTTGATGATTTTGAATTTACTGAGCGCAGGACACAAGGTCATATGGCTGTTGCCCAAGCAAGAGCAGAATATTTCCCTGTTTATTATGTTGAGCCCTTAGTCGGTAATGAAGCCGCTTTTGGCTTTGATTTGGCATCAAGTGAAATAAGGCGACTAACATTAGAGGAATCTCGTGATAGCGCTAGGGCGAAAGCAACTGCGAGTATTACGCTTGTTCAAGAAAATAGTAAGAAGAAAGCCTTTTTGGCTTTTTTACCTATATATAAAGGTCAGCCAAACACTTTAGTTAAACGTAAAATAAATCTGCAAGGTTTTGTGCTTGGGGTATATCGTATTGAAGATATATTTGCCAGTTCAACCTTAAATGACGAGTTACTGGGTTTAGAAATTGAAGTGATTGATAATACTGACCCTGATAATATTGATTTACTTTATAGTCATAGTTCATCCACTGGCTTTACTGTGGATAAAAACATCACTTATAAAAAGCAATTACCAGATATCTTAGGTCGGCAGTGGAGTTTAATTGGCTCACCTACGCAGAGTTATATTTCGGTAAGAAGAAGTGTTTTACCATTATTTGTTTTTGGTGCTGGTATTATTTTTACGTTATTGATCACTGTTTATATACGTAGTATCACTAAGCAGGCTTTTCTGGTACAAAGTATTGTTATTGAAAAAACGAATGAATTAAATAAAGCGAATAAAAGATTAAAAAAACTCTCCAGGATTGATGGTTTGACGGGGATTGCTAATAGACGATTTATGGATGAGTTTCTTGATAGAGAATGGCTACGAGCTATTAGGCAAGAATCATCAGTTTCTTTTTTGTTAATAGATATCGATTTTTTCAAAGCATATAATGATAATTATGGCCACTTAGCTGGTGATGAATGCTTAAAGAAAGTGGGAGCTTGTCTTAAAAAGCAAGTAAATAGAGCTGTTGATATGGTTGCTAGATATGGCGGTGAAGAGTTTGCTTTTGTTTTATTAGATACTCACGATGTTGAGCTTATTGCGCAGCGTTGTTTAAAGTCTATAGAGGCATTGAATATTAAACATGAGTTCTCTGAAGTGGAGCCTGTCGTTACCATTAGTATTGGGTATTGTACTGTGATCCCAAAAAAAGGCAGTGATCCTAGTAGCCTTATTGCTGCCGCTGATGATGCTTTGTATAAAGCTAAAGAAAGAGGTAGGAACAATGCACTTGCTACTGTAAGTGCTAACCAACCACAAAACCCACCACAAGATTTCAGCATCTAATTGATATCGACCTTAAGACAAATCACCTTATTTTAGGCAAAAAAAACCGATAGCAAAGGCTATCGGTGAGTTAGCTATGAGGAAAGCTAGAATATTCAATTATTACAACAAGCGTCCGCATATGGGAACGAAGAGAAGTATAGAGTAGATACTCTATGTTGACAAGCGCTTTTTGTAATTTTATTTCATTTTCGTCCTTTTATTACATGTTTTTAAGTGTAACTAATCCCTCTTAAAGCGTTTATTGTTAATTTATGATTGATTACTTTACTTAGATCAATAAAAAAACAGCCGTGTATTTGGTGATTTAGCATGCATACAGTAAACTATCGGCAATTATAGTTTTAATCATGTTTTAAGTGAAAATACCATGTCATCCACAGATCAAACTCCCCAAGATAGCGACTTATCAACTAACTCGGTAGTAGCGACTGATGTCGATACTTCAGTCGAAAAGGAAAGCACCACGCATTTTGGTTATAAAACCATAGAAAAAGACGATAAAATCTCTATGGTGGCAGGTGTTTTTCACTCAGTGGCAAAGCAATATGATGTGATGAATGACTTAATGTCATTTGGTATTCACCGCTTGTGGAAGCGTTTCACCATTGATGCTAGTGGTGTACGCCCAGGTAATAAAGTGTTAGATCTTGCTGGTGGGACAGGTGATTTAACTGCTAAGTTTTCTCAATTAGTCGGTCGTGAAGGTAAAGTTGTTTTAGCTGATATAAACAGTTCAATGCTAAATGTTGGTCGTGATAAGTTACGTGATAAAGGTTTGGTGCAAAATATTGAGTATGTACAAGCAAATGCTGAATATTTACCATTTGAAGAAAATACTTTTGATATTGTTACTATTGCTTTTGGCCTTCGTAATGTTACTGACAAAGATAAAGCACTACGTTCGATTTATTCGGTATTAAAGCCAGGTGGTCGTTTATTGGTTTTAGAATTTTCAAAACCTGAACATGAGCTATTGAATAAGGCCTATGATTTTTACTCATTCAACATTTTACCTAAAATGGGTGAGTTGGTTGCTAAAGATGGTGAAAGTTATCAATATTTGGCTGAATCAATTCGTATGCACCCTGACCAAGAAACATTAAAAGGCATGATGGATAATGCGGGCTTTGAACAAACTACTTTCAAAAACCTGACCGGCGGTGTTGTTGCTTTACATAAAGGCTACAAGTTTTAATTATGCGTGCTTTTAATAATCAGGCGTTGAAGAAATTTGCTGGGAGCCTTTTATTACCGCAAGTTGTCACAGCATCGCTTGAATTAATTATTAATAAGGCGTTGGCTTTAAATGAGAATAAAGCCTTGTCTTTTACTGCTATAAGTCAAAAAACGTTAACGCTTGAGTTAATAGAGTTATCATTTCCGATATCTTTAACAGTCAATGCTGTATCAAGCCCTGCGGTTGTTATAGTCAGATCTCAAACAGACAATAGCGACTGTACTATTAACACTAGTATAAGTACCTTAAGAAAATTAAAAGCTAATCAGTCTCTGACGCAATTAATTAAACAAGATGAGCTAGATGTAACGGGTGATATCAAAATAGCACAACAATTTGCTAACATTACGCAATCACTTGCAATAGACTGGCAATCAGAACTAGCTAATCACCTTGGTGATGTACCTACTCATAAGTTATTACACTTTGGTAATAAAGTTACTAAATCGCTTTTTGCTACAGGCAATCAGGTTGAAGCTGACATATGTGAATATCTAGTACATGAAAAACGATTAGTAGTGACAACCAGCCAAATAAATACTTTTAATCAACAGGCTAAAGATATTGCCAGCAAGGTTGATTCTTTATCCAGACGTATCGATAAACTCTTTTCAAATGTTACTGACAAAGCTGCTAAGTCATAGTTAGTAATTCGATAATTAATGTATAGGAAATAATAACCGTCGTGAGTAGTCAACGTCTTTATCAAATTGTTAAAACCTTCCTGAATTATGGCCTAGATAAAATGGTACCGGTAGGTATGTTGCCTTGGTATGCTAAAGTCGGCCGAGCAAGCTTATTTTGGTTGAGAAATAAACATAAAGATAAAACTCCAGAGCAACGTTTTCGCCTTGCTATCGAAGAACTAGGTCCAGTTTTTATTAAGTTTGGCCAAATGTTATCCACTCGTCGAGATTTATTATCGCCAGAGTTAGCCGATGAGTTGGCATTGTTACAAGACAAGGTGACACCATTTGAAGGCGAACAAGCAAAACAACTCATCATTTCTGCTATGGGTATTGAGGTTTTTGAGCAGCACTTTAAAGATTTTGACATAACTCCATTAGCATCTGCCTCTATCGCACAAGTACACACAGCAACTTTGCTAACCGATAGCACCGAACAAGCAATAGTCATCAAGGTATTGAGACCTAACATTAGCCAAACTATTCTCGCAGATATAAAGGTAATGTCCTTGTTTGCCGGTCTTGTTGCGCGTTGGTTGCCAGATGGTAAGCGATTACGTCCTAAAGAAGTGGTGGAAGAATACCGAAAAACTATTTTGGATGAATTAGATCTTAACCGTGAAGCCGCTAATGCTATACAGTTAAAGCGTAATTTTGAACAAGGTACTGATTACGATAAAGCGCTTTACGTACCTGAAATATACAGTGAATATAGCTTTCAAAATGTCTTAGTGATGGAGCGGATCTATGGCATCGGTGTTGGTGATATTGATACGTTAAATAAGCTTAGTGTGAATATGAAGTTATTAGCTGAGCGTGGTGTGGAGGTTTTCTTTACCCAAGTATTTCGTGATAGTTTTTTTCATGCAGATATGCACCCAGGTAATGTTTTTGTTGATGCAACTAGGCCCGAAGATCCCACTTGGATTGCCATTGATTGCGGTATTGTTGGTACTTTAAATCGTGAAGACAAGCGTTATTTAGCTGAAAATTTTGTCGCTTTTTTTAATCGTGATTATCGAAAAGTTGCGCAATTACATGTTGATTCAGGCTGGGTGCCAGCCAATACCAGCGTTGATGAATTTGAATTTGCTATCCGTACTGTCTGTGAACCTATATTTAATAAGCCTCTATCGGAGATATCTTTTGGTCAAGTTCTTGTAAACTTATTTAACACTGCACGTCGTTTCAATATGGAAGTGCAACCTCAGTTAGTATTATTGCAAAAAACTCTACTTTACATTGAAGGCTTAGGTCGTCAATTGTATCCACAGTTAGATTTATGGCAAACGGCAAAACCCTTTTTAGAGAACTGGGTAAAAGAACAAATGGGTGTGAAAGCTGTTTTTAGTAAGATTAAAGCTAATTTACCCTTCTGGAATGAAAAACTACCAGAAATGCCTGATTTGATTTATGACTATTTAAAAACAAGTCGTGAGAATCAACATCAACAAACCCAACTAATGCAAACTATGTTGACTCAACAAGCAAAGCAAAATCAACGAGTTATTTATAGCATTATTGTGGCAGTAGTGGTTATGTCTGGCGCTATTCTGTTAAGCCACTAGTGAGTATGGCTAGTGGCTAGTAGCTATTATATTGATATTGAAGGAGTTGTTATTTTTTAGTTTCTTTAGCTTTAGCAAGTTGGGCACGTAACCCTGCCATACCTTGTTTATTAGACTGCTCAACGTGTTCTACCGTTTTCTTTTTCGCAGCGCCTAACTCCCAATTTAGATCGTCTTGCGGCAATTCATGTAAAAAGCGACTGGCTTCAGTACGAGCTACTTCACCAAATTGTCTGCGCTCACGTGCATAAGTAAATATTAACTCACGTTGTGCACGAGTAATACCAACATAAGCAAGACGCCGCTCTTCTTCAACACTTCCTTCATCGATGCTGGTTTGATGCGGAAGTAAACCTTCTTCCATACCTATAAGAAATACATAAGGAAACTCCAAACCTTTTGAAGCATGTAAAGTCATTAGCTGGACTTGGTCGTTACTATCTTCTTCTTCATTACGCTCCATCATATCGCGCAAGGTCAGACGGGTAACAATTTGTGGTAAGGTCATCGGCTCTTCATCGTCACTACCTTCAAGCATCTGCGTCACCCAGCTAAAAAGCTCAGTGACATTTTTCATGCGCATTTCAGCGCCTTTTGCACTTGGGGTGGTGTCGTAAAGAAAGTCTTCATAATTAATTTGTCGGATCATCGACCGTAATACTGCAGCAGTGTCACCACGTTCAGCTTGATCACCAATATCAACTAACCATTGAGTAAAGGCTTGCATCTTCATTAAGGCACGACCTGTTAAAGTCTGTTCTAGGCCTAATTCGAAACTTGCGGCAAACATGCTAATTTGACGCATGTTGGCGTAAGTACCAAGCTTCTCTAAAGTAGCCGGACCTAATTCTCGTTTAGGCACATTGACAATACGCAAAAAGGCATTGTCATCATCAGGATTCACCAGTACCCGTAAATAAGCCATGATATCTTTGATTTCTGCACGTGAGAAAAATGAAGTTCCGCCACTGATTTTATAAGGTATACGGTTTTGCATCAGCGCTTTTTCAAGTAATCGCGATTGGTGGTTACCTCGATAGAGTACAGCATAGTCTTTATATTGGCTGCGATTCATAAAGCGATGACCGATTAACTCACCAATCACACGTTCAATTTCATTTTCTTCATTTTTTGCCTGTACAACACGAAGCTCAACACCGTAAGCGAGTTCACTAAATAAGGCTTTATCATAAACATGCGGGTTGTTAGCAATTAATACGTTGGCACACTTTAAGATGCGACCACTGGAGCGATAATTTTGCTCTAATTTAATTAGCTTCAAGCTAGGGTAATCTTTGCCCAGTTGTATTAGGTTTTCAGGCTTGGCACCACGCCAAGAGTAGATGGACTGATCGTCATCACCTACAACGGTTAAGCGCGCACGTTCACCAGCAATTTGCTTAACTAATTCATATTGGCTGGCATTAGTATCTTGGTATTCATCAACTAATAAATAGCGAATTTTATGTTGCCAGCGCTCTCGAACTTCTGCGTAGTTTTTTAATAACAATGTCGGAATAAGAATAAGATCATCAAAGTCGAGCGCATTATAGGCTTTCATATGTTTATGATAGCGCTGATAAAATTCTGCATATTCTTGGCTGTCAGCATCATTAGCCGCTTTTAATGCATCATCAGGCAAAAACAAATCATTTTTCCAGTTTGAAATCATGCTTTGTAATTTACTGAGTAAGTCTTTATCACCATCAAGTTCGTCTATGGTTAATTCTTTTAGTAATGCTAAGGAATCTTGATCATCAAAGAGTGTAAAACCCGGCTTATAGCCAAGGATCTTTATTTCCCGGCGAACAATATCAAGACCCAAAGAATGGAAAGTAGAAACTGTTAAACCGCGAGTGAGATCTTTACCGAGCATTTTTTGAATACGCTCTTTCATTTCACGCGCTGCTTTATTGGTAAAAGTTACCGCAGCAATATTCCGCGCTTTGTAATCGCACTTTTGGATAAGGTAAGCGATTTTTTGACAAATAACACCGGTTTTACCTGAGCCAGCGCCTGCCAATACAAGGCACGGGCCGCTGACAAATTTTACCGCTTCATTTTGTCCTGGATTCAGTTTCATTGCTTTTTGACTACTTTATTCTAATAAACTTCCGAGCTGAGTATTTTACCTGTTTTTAGTCATAGGCAAAACAGTTACAATAGCTCTAATTGAAAATCGATGAGAAATTATTATGATCAATGCAAAAAAGATTGAAGAAATTGCCAAACAAGTAACTGAGTCAATTCCACCTAGCTTAAAGAATATGGCCAGTGAGTTTGAAGACAAGGCCAAGACGGTTTTACAAAATAAGTTGTCAAAGTTAGATGTAGTCACTCGTGAAGAATTTGATGTACAAACACAAGTATTGATAAAAACTCGCGCAAAAATATCTGAGTTAGAAGCAAAACTTGCTGAATTAGAAGAAAAGATTTCAGCAAGCGAATAAGTAAAGTTTAACCACCCATAACATTATCCATAATATTACCAAGGACGAGATTATTCTATGTCATCTGCTAAAGTAGCCTTAACGTCAGGCCCCTCGAAAATTACTTGTTTCAAAGCTTACGATATTCGCGGCAAGCTAGGCGAACAGTTAAACACAGATGTTGCGTATCGTGTTGGTCGTGCTTTTGCACAACATACCCAAGCAACAACTGTGGTAGTTGGTGGTGATATTCGTTTAACCAGTGAGGAGTTAAAAACTGCTTTAGCACAAGGTTTGATGGACGGAGGTAGCAATGTTATTGATTTAGGTTTGGCGGGCACCGAACATATATATTTTGCTACCAGTCATTTGAAATGTGATGGCGGTATTGTCGTTACAGCCAGTCATAACCCAATTGATTACAACGGTATGAAGTTGGTTCGTGAAAACTCAAAACCTATCAGTGGTGATACTGGCCTTTTCGATATTCAAGCCCTGGCTGAGCAGAATGACTTTGTTGATGTTGCCGTAAAAGGCACCTTAACGACTGTTGATATTACTAAGCCTTATACAGAGCATTTGTTAACCTATATCGATAATAAAAATATCACGCCGTTAAAGTTAGTTGTTAATGCTGGTAATGGTACGGCAGGTCCAGCACTTGATGCTATTGAAAGTGCTTTTAACGCCTTAAATGTGCCTGTTGAATTTATTAAAGTACACCACCAGCCAGATGGTAAATTTCCTAATGGTATTCCAAACCCATTGTTAGTTGAAAACCGTGCTGCGACACGTGATGCTGTTATCAAAAATAGCGCTGATATGGGCATTGCTTGGGATGGCGACTTTGATCGCTGTTTCTTATTTGATGAAAATGGTGACTTCATTGAGGGTTATTATATTGTTGGTTTATTAGCGGATAACTTTTTAAGTAAGGTTGAAGGTAATAAAGCGGAAGCAAAAATAATTCATGATCCACGTTTAACTTGGAATACCATCGATATTGCTGAGCAAGCAGGTGGTCAAGCAATTCAAAGTAAAACGGGTCATGCATTCATCAAAGAGCGCATGCGTAGTGAAGATGCCATTTATGGTGGTGAAATGAGTGCTCACCACTATTTTAGAGATTTTTTCTATTGTGATAGTGGCATGATCCCTTGGTTATTAATTGCAGAATTAGTTTGTTTACGTAAACAACCCTTATCAAGCTTAGTGAAAGAGCGCATTGCCGCTTACCCTTCATCAGGTGAAATCAATAACAAAATTACTGATCCTCAAGCAGCTATTGCTCGGGTTTTTGAATTTTATCAAGCGCAATCTCAAGTAATTGATAAAACCGATGGTATTAGTATGGAGTTTGGTGACTGGCGTTTTAATTTACGCAGTAGCAATACGGAACCTGTGGTTCGTTTAAATGTTGAATCTAAAGGTAATGTGACATTGATGCAGGAAAAAACCGAGCAAGTTTTGGCCTTGTTACTCGCGCAGTAGTCTTTTTTTATGGTAAAGCGCTTAATGATTGAAGGGAAACCGTTTTCTTACTGTGAGTTTTCATTAGCTGAATTTATTGATCAGTATGAAAGCTGTATGCCCAAGGCAAAGTTATTTGAATTAACTCTGCCTTGGCTTGTGGCAACCGAAGACTTTATGTTGCCAGCAAACAGCCAAGTAATTGTGCACTGTCTATTTCAAGAGAATAAGCAACAAGAGTTAGTTATACTGCTAGCATGGCCACTAGTACATAACACCTCGGAAAAACCTAATATTAGCTCGCTCACTAGTTTTTATTCGTCGGTTGCTGAACCCATATTTTTCATCGAATCGAGCAAGCAATATTTACAACATCTGCTTTCCTATATTTCTCAATCACACCCATGGCAAAGCATGCATTTGGGCTCTTTTACTGAAGGTGATATTAGTGAGGCTGTAACGCTCCATTTTCCTTACCATTGTCTTTTTTCTCAAACTGAAAATATTTATCAACAAGGAATTTGTGATTACGGTACCTATTATCAGCAAAGGCCAAGCCAACTTCGTAATACTATAAAAAGGCGTGAGAAAAAACTCGGTAAAGCACACCATTATAAAATTGAAATAGTAACTTCTATTGATGATTTTTCTTCGGCATTTCTAGCCTATAAAGCGATTTATCAACAAAGCTGGAAAGGTGATGAATATAGTTTCGACTTCATTGAACAGGTTTGTTTAGCTGCATTGGATGAAAACAAATTGCGTTTGGGTATTTTGTTTGTAGATAATAAACCAGCAGCTGCACAATTATGGTTTTTACAAGTGACTGATGACAGTGATGCATTGCATAATGGAAAATTACAAACAGCAGCCTCTATTTTTAAGCTGGCTTATACTCCTGAATATCAGAAATATTCAGTAGGTTCCATTTTGTCTTTAGCATTATCTGAACATGTCATTCGCGAAGATAATGTTAGTACAATTGAGTTTGGTATGGGATCTGAGCCTTATAAAAAAGATTGGTTAACTGATACTAGAACTAGACAAAGCTATTGGATTTTTAATCCTAATAGTATTTATGGTAAGTTAGCCATTATCCGTTATCTAGTACTACCACGTTTAGTTAATATCTTCACAAGGAAAAATAAGTAAACAATGACTCCAGCACATACAACAGAACAATTAATTAAATTACTCATCGCTATTATTCCAAATTATGATGAAGATTTCTGGCATGGCGATACTGAATTGTTTGGCGCCATCGCTGAGTTTGACTCCATGGCGTTAGTTACGTTAATTGGTGAAATAGAAGAGCATTTTGATATCACCCTTGATGATGATGACATCAGCGCAGAGAACTTTGCTTCAGTTGCCAGTTTAACTGAATTAGTTATTGAAAGTAGCTAAGCGACTTTGGCTATAGTAACAACTGAGGTTGGCTTCTATCAAGGCACTAAAGGGCCGTTATTTAGGATAATACGCACACCAGAGCACATTTGTGCGCATATGTTATTTATTGCGCCTTTGTTTGAACAAGCAAACCAAACTCGTCACCATATTACCCGCTCCGCTATCAATGCATATCATCAAGGTATTCAAAGTATCGTTTTCGATCACTTTGGTACAGGGGACAGTGGTGGTGAGTTAATTGATGCCAACTTAACTTTGTGGCAGCAAGATATTCTAAAGCTACTAATAGGCATCAAAGCGAATTCAGCTCTAAAAGTTTATCTATATCTTCCTTTATCGGCCGTATTATTGCTTTCTAACGAAGTATTACTGCAAGTTGATGGCATTATACTTATTCAGCCAGACTTTAATGGAAAGCGCTTTGTGCAACAATTTAAGCGTTTAGCATTAGTTGCCGAGCTAAACCCAGCAGGTAAATCTAACAATAAAAAAGGAAATGCAACACAGTACCTTGATATTGCTGGTTATCAAATTCAACAAGTTTTATTGGATGAAATATCAGGACAGAGTCTAACGAAACTAATTGACTTTACTATCGATTGCCATTGGTTTGAATGGAAAGTCCCGTCTGAGGAGTTAACGCCTGGTAGAATGAAACAGCAACAAGCATTTTTCCACAAAAATAACGCCTTAGCGATACATCAAGTTGATGATATAAAATTTTGGCAAGCAACAGAGTTACAAATTGCTCAATCCTTCTTAATTGATGAAAAATTGGCTTTTACTCAGTTGTGCTCATCTAAAGCGAGACAATAAGATGATTGAGCAAGGTGTAATTTTTAATAGTAATAACAAACAATTAATTGGTATTGAGCATATCCCTGAGCCTAATGATTTAACTATTGTTAATAAAGGAGTGATAATTGTTGTTGGTGGCCCACAAACTCGTGTTGGTAGCCATAGGCTGTTTGTTTATTTGGCCAGGGCGTTAGCAAAACAAGGAATAACTGTTTTTCGCTTTGATTATAGCGGTGCTGGAGATAGTGAAGGGAATGTAACTAACTTTACTGAAATTCAACAAGATATTGATGCAGCGATTAATATTTTTCAACAGCGCCATAATGATATTAATGAGTTAGCATTATGGGGACTATGTGATGCAGCATCAGCTATTTTACTTTACCTCAATGAGTTCCCAACACCAAGTAAGGTAAAGCAGATTTTTTTGCTCAACCCTTGGGTAAGACAAAGCGATACACAAGCAAAAACATACCTGCGATCTTATTATATTAAACGATTAATGAATAAAGAATTTTGGATGAAATTGTTTAAAGGAAAATTGCAAGCACAAGTCGCCCTTAGTGATATCAAACAATTTAAAAAACAAAGCCGGGGTAGTGGAACAATTCACATTGAAGATAATTTTGTAACGCAAATGCTACAAGGTTTAAGAGGTTTTACTGGCCAGGTAGATATTATTTTAAGTGGCAATGACTTAACTGCAGATGAGTTTACGTTATTAGTTAAAAGTGATAAATATTGGCGTGAAATCACGGCTCGCGCTAATATCAGCCAGACAGTAATTAACCAAGCAAACCATACTTTTTCACAACAAGATAATCAAAGTAAATTAATTAACTTTGTATATCAGTCCTTAGTAAAAGAAAAAAGTTAACAAATCGTTAAAGAATTCAGTTGGCCGCAGTTACTTGCTTCAATAAAATGCTTTACAATTAGGCAATCAAATATGTATTCAAAATTTAGAAAGCTAAATCTAGCAATATAAGGAAGCAAAATGAAAATAGGGATTATCGTTGGCACTCGCCCAGAAATAATCAAAATGGCACCCGTTATCCGTGAATGTAAAAAACGCGGTATTGCTTATTTTATTATCCACTCTAATCAGCATTACTCACAAGAGATGGATAGCAATTTCTTCAAAGAACTAAAGCTACCTGCTCCCGATTATAACTTGGGTGTAGGCTCTGGTTTACATAGTAATCAAACAGGTAATATATTGATTGAAATGGAGCCAATATTATTACATGAAAAGCCTGATGTAGTTTTGGTTCAGGGTGATACCAATACAGTTTTAGCTGGCGCATTAGCAGCATCAAAGCTTGATATTAAAGTAGGTCACATTGAAGCGGGTCTACGAAGTTATGATCGTACGATGCCAGAAGAAACTAATCGTATTTTGACTGACCATATGAGCGAATACCTATTTGCCGTTGGCCCTAATCAACACGCTATTTTGGCAAAAGAGGGCATTGATGGCGATAAAATCTTTACTGTTGGCAATACAGTGTCTGATTCATTGTTTCAGCATTTAGATATTTCAGCCAGTACCAGTACTATTTTGGCTGACTTAAATGTAGTCTCAGGGGAATTCTTTCTAGTTACTGCCCATCGCGCGTCTAATGTTGATATCCCCGCAAATTTATTAGAGTTATTGACATTATTTGATAAATTACATGCCAAATACAGTCAAACTATTGTGTGGCCAATTCATCCTAGAACTCAAGCGAAACTGAAAGAGTTTTCAATTGAATTACCTGGTTATTTAAAGCTTATTCCACCGATTGGTTATTTAGACTTTATTCAATTACAAAAACATGCCCGTTTGATATTAACCGATTCAGGCGGTATTCAAGAAGAGGCTTGTTTATTGGGGGTTCCTTGTATAACTTTACGTGAAAATACCGAACGCCCAGAGTCTATAGAGGTTGGTGCTAATGTACTGGTTGGTCGTGATGCTGATAAAGCTTTAGCTGCGGCAGAAAAATGGCTTGCCAGTGATGCAGATGCGTTGCATTGGAACAATCCTTTTGGTGATGGTCATGTCGCTGAAACTATCCTAGATATTATAACTAATTCAGTGCCTAGTACTCTTGATGCTGAAATTATTGCAAAGAATGAAACCTTAAGTGTTATTGGTATGGGTTATATGGGCTTGCCTATTGCGAGTTTATTAGCTGAAGCGGGTTATAGCGTAACGGGTGTTGATCTTAATAGCGATAAAGTAGCGGCAATAAATGCGGCACAATGTCCCTTTGATGAAGCGGGTTTACCTGAGCTTATTTCTAAGGTTGTTTCTCAAGGCTTCTTAAAAGCCAGTACAGACATTCCTTCAAGTGAAACTTATTTAGTGGCTGTACCGACACCACATAAAAATAATAGTTGTGATCGTGGTTATGTTTTTAGTGCCGCTGATGCAATTGCTAAAGTTGCTAAAAATGGTCAAACCGTCATTGTAGAATCAACCATCTCGCCACAAACAAGTTTAGCGGTAGCACAGCGTTTCGCTGATGCAGGGTTAACTATTGATGTTGTTCATTGTCCAGAGCGTGCTATTCCCGGACAAACCTTACATGAGCTTGTTCACAATGACAGAATCATTGGTGCTGCAAACCCAATAGCTCAACAGAAAGTTAAAACGGTTTATCAAAGCTTTGTAAAAGGTGAAGTATTTCTAACTGATTTAACTACAGCAGAATGTATCAAGTTAGTCGAAAACACTTCACGTGATGTAGGTATTGCTTTTGCTAATGAACTATCAGAAATATGTGAAGAGTTAGACGTTGATGTTTATGAAGTGATTCGTCTAGCTAATCGTCATCCAAGAGTGAATGTATTAACGCCAGGTCCGGGTGTTGGTGGTCACTGTATCCCAATCGACCCTTGGTTCTTAGTTGAAAACACTAAAGCGGGGGAGTTTGTTCGTTTAGCACGCGCTATTAATGACAAACGTCCAAGTATTGTTGCTCAGCAGACTTTAGAGTTAATAGCTAATTCAAGTGATTCACTAAAAGGCAAAAAAATTGGAATTCTTGGCGTTGCTTACAAAGCCAATGTTGATGATTGCCGAGAGTCTCCAGCCGATGCAATTCTTGAACACTTTAATAAAGCGGGTGTTGAAGTAAACTATCATGATCCTTTTGTACCTACTTGGCATTGTAGCCGCCAAGAAACTATCACTGATATTGATAACTGGGCTGACGCTCTTATTTTGGTAACAGACCATGAGTGTTATGGCAACTTGAACGTATCGAGTCTCTTACTCAATACTAGAGCATAAAACAAATAAGCCCATTAGCCGTACTGTTAATGGGTTTTGTTTTTGTTAGCTTTAAATATTTACATATGGCAATGCAATACCTATAGGTATTCGCTCAAAAATAACAACAAAAAGGAAATTCAACATGAAATTTGTAAAAGCATCTCTGTATTTAAGTATCGCTCTGGCAATAACAGCTTGTAGTGAAGAAGTCTCTGTTGAATCTCACTTAATCAATGCTAAAAATTACCTGAGTGAAAATAAAGTTAATGAAAGTATTATTGAGTTAAAAAATGCTATCCGTGGCGATAATAAAAATGCTGAAGCTCGATTTTTATTAGGTCAGATATATTTAAATTTGGGTGATGGAGCATCAGCTGTTAAAGAATTGGAACGGGCCAACAAATTAAACTATGCCGTTAATAAAGTATTACCGCTGTTAGCTAGAGCATATATATTAACGGATAGTGATCTTGATGTATTGGCATTAAGTGAATCAGCGTTAACGCTTGCCAACGATGAGCAAACACATTACCTAGCGTATAAAACCCTAGCCTCGCTGCGCACAGAGCAAATTGAACAAGCTAAAGAAAGCGCTGATTTAGCGCAGTCTCTAGGCAAAGAAAGCTTATATAGTATGTTAGCTATGGCATACGTTCAATTAGCTGATAACAATTATGATGAAGTAAAAGTACTCATTTCACGAATATTAGTTATAGATGCGAAGCAACCTGATGCTTTAATGTTGCAAGGGCAAGTATCAATAGTGACAAAAGAATACCAGCAAGCAGTAGTGAGCTTTAAAGCCTATTTAAATTTACAGCCACGCTCTGGCATTGTGCAATTATTATTAGCTGATGCGTTACTCAAATCAGGTCAATATGACGAGGCAGAGAAATATGCCGATGGCATATTAGCTAGAGTTGCTAGTCAACCTTTCGCTCATTATATCAAAGCCATGGTGGCCTTTAATCGTAAGGACTTTGAGAAAACCAGTGAACATGCTGAAATGGCCTTGTCGGCAAATTTCAACCAGTTTAATTTAAAGTTAGTTGCGGGGGCTAGTGCTTTTTATTTAAAGAATTGGCAACAAAGTCACCGTCACTTAACTTCAGTAGTTAACTATTTACCTAAAGATCATCAAGCTAGACGTATGTTGGCAGTAACTCAATTAGAGCTCGGTCTTATTGATGAAATAAGCGCTACTATTGGTGATTTTGAAGGAAACCAAGCTAATGATGCACAATTCATTTCTTCATTAAGTTTTAAACTGTTAGAGCTAGGAGCAACAAATGAAGCAAAGAAATTGTTGGCTCGAAATGATGATATAGCGGTTAATTCGGCAACGGATAATGCTAGGCAAGGTATTTTAAAGCTAATGATGAATGATCCTACAGGCATTCAGGATTTACAAGATGCCGTTAGATTAGACCCTAAATTTATCGAAGCTGAACTAGCGTTAGCTTATGCTGCTTTACAAAATAACGACACCAGCAAAGCTCGAGAAATAGCGATAAAATGGCAAGAGAAATACCCCGAAAAAGCGGGTGGTCATAACTTAATGGCAAGCATTGCTATTAAAGAGGAAAAATATGATGCAGCAGAAGAGTTTTTACAACAAAGCTTGGTTTTAGAGCCTGATAATATCTTTGCACTTACAGAGCAACTTAGACTAGCTCGCCAACAAAAGAATGAGCCACTGAGTAAACAACGTGTTGATTATTTAATTGAACTTGCACCAAAAAATAATAAAGTATTAAGGCATTATTTTGGTGTTTATCGAAATGAAATGGCTCTGGATAAACTACTAGCGGCTCATCGGGTAAATAAATCCGATCTTAAAAAAGCTATATTAGTTGCTGAAGCTATGGTGACCCTAGAAAAATTTAAACAAGCTGAGAGTTTACTAACTGAGTTTGCTGATACTCCTAAGTTGCCCAAGCGATACTGGCAGTTAAGTGTATTTAACTACCGTAAACAAAATGATGCTAAAAAGGTTAAATCGACGCTTGAAAGTTGGTTGAAAGCTAGCCCATACCATTTAGAGCCAGTAGTTTTGTTAGCGGACTTACACGCCAATAGTGGTAATAATGAACGTGGGTTAAATATCGTAAAGCGAGGTTTGGATTATCATACCGATAATTTAGTATTACAACTTGTAAAGATGCAGTTACTACTTAATAGTAAACAAATTAGCCAAGCAAAAATGCTTTACAAAACCTTAGCAATTACCAACATCAATGATGCTTTAAAACAGGGTTTTTTAGGACGAATTCTATTACTTGAAGAAAAATATGTTCAAGCTGTGCCAAAGCTGACTAAGCTCTATGACGCTTATCCGAGTAGCCAAAATGCGGTTTATTTGGCGGGGGCGTTTTTGGGTACAGAAGAGAATACTAAAGCTGTCAAAGTCCTCAAACATTATTTAGCAATAGATCCAAATGAAAATCGTATCAAAACAATGTTGGCGGGTATTTATCTGGAAGGCGATACTGATCAATCAATTGCGCTATACGACGACATTATTGCTAAGCAGCCAAAAAATATTATTGCTCATAATAACTTAGCATGGCTATATTTAGAGAAAAATAATCTAAATAAAGCATTAGTGCATGCTAAAGAAGCTTTTGCTTTAGCACCTCATATCCCTAACATAGCTGATACTTACGGCAAGGTATTGCTTAAATCGGGTGATAAAAGAGGTGCATTAAAATATGCCGGCAAAGCTTCCGAGTTAGCTAAGGGGCAGGATATAGATATTCAACTGAATTATATTGAAGCACTTATTGCCAATAGTAGGGCAAATGAGGCAGGGGATTTACTCAGTAAAACTACGCCTCAAACAGATGAGCAAACTGAGAAGAAGACTCACTTACAAGCACAGTTATAGCTAAATTTAGATTAAAGAAAGGCGACTGCAATAGCAGTCGCCTTTCTTTTATTATGCTCATAAACTTTACGTTAAAATAGCTTTATGTATTTTGAAAAATGAGCAGAAAATGCCATTAAAGGATTTTTCATGAAAAAAACAATAATCACATCAGCTATCGCTTTAGCACTAAACTTGAGTGCCTGTAGCGAGCAAAAGACGGCAGAGCAATTCTTGGTTAGTGGCGACAAATATAGTCAGCAAGGTCAGTATGCTAATGCCATTATTGATTTTAAAAATGCAGTACGCCTGAAACCTAAAGATGCTAATGCACGTTTAGGTTTGGGGAATGCATACCTTAATCGAGGTAATTATATAAGCGCAGAAAAAGAATTAGTGAGAGCTGTAGACCTAGGCGCTGATTTTACTAAAATAGCGCCCTTACTTGCGCAAGTAAAAACAAGGCTTGATAAGTTTTCTGAAGTAGAACAACTCGTCAAGGCAAGTGAAGATCTTGAAGATAGTGATTATCTTGTTATTTTGACGTATGCAGGAATGAGTGCACTTACTGATGGGAAAATGACTAAGGCACAAGATTATTTTGCTCAGGCAGCTGCAATTAAAAATAATACTGATTTTAGCCAACTGGCCAATGCGTATTTGCTCTACAGTGAACGGAATTTTACTGAAGGCTTACAGCACATTAATAGATTGTTGGAAAGCCGCCCTAATTTTGCAGAAGCCTCACTACTGCAGGGCTATTTGAAATTTGCTACTAAAGATTTTGAACAAGCAAGTAAATCCTTTAACGATTATTTGTCAGCATACCCACTTGATTATAATATCCACTTCTTCTTAGTAAACACCTTGATTAAAGCCAGTGATTTTAAGCAAGCAAAGATACTGACTGATAAGTTACTAGCTAATTTTAAAAAGTCACCCTTAGCATTACAATATAAAGCACAATTAGAGTATCAAGCAGGTAATTATATTGAAGCTAGAGAGTATGCAAGTCGAGCTATTAGTATTGATGAAAGTTTCATTATTGCGAAAATGATAGCAGGAGTGAGCTCTTATAAGTTAGATGAACTAGAACAGGCATATGATTATTTAGTCGCTTTAGAAAATATGTTACCTGCAACACATCCAATTAACGTCATTTTATTATCAGTAAAAATTAAGCTTGGTCATACCGATGATTTAGCTATATCAGTAGCCAAATTAAATGAAATTCAAAATAGTGACAGTGATAGTAGTTTATTACAAATAACCAGTCTTGAGTTAATGAAAGCGGGTGATTATGCCAGTGCACAGTCGCTTGTTGATAAAGCCGAGCAGGTTTCACCAAGTAATGCTGCTATCAAGGTGCAGCGTGGAGCATTTCTGCTCAACCAAAGAGATCTGTCTGGAGTTAAATCATTGGAGCAAGCGTTAAGTTTAGATCCCAGCTTGCACGATACAGAGTTTGTTTTGGCCCGCCAATATATTCGAGGTAATGAAACTGACAAGGCGCAAGCTATTGCTGATAAGTGGTTTACATCTGAGCAATATCAAGTTTCAGCGAATATTTTGTCAGGTTTAATTGCTTCTCAAAAAGAAGATGTGGTTACCGCAGAGGCTTACTTTAAAAAGGCACTGATACTGGAAAATAATAATATCAGTGCATTATATAATTTGGCTTTATTATCCGCTTATAAAAAACAAGCCATAGAAGCTATTGCCGGTTTTAAAAAAGTCATCGAGTTAAATCCTAATCATCACAATGCAATTCGTCGTTATAGTGTATTACAGACACGGCAAGGGCAAGCGGCAGAGGCTATTTCTTTTTTAAGTACACTGCATGAACAAAGTAAACTAAACGGTGGCATTATTCATAAAAATCTTGTTATTGGTTTGGCGCAGAACCTACGTATTAATAAACAAGGGGCGGCAGCTATTGAGTTGCTAGAAACTATTCAAACTGAACAGAATCTTCCTGCACGTTATTGGTCGGTACTGGCTGACAGTTATAAAGTTAATCTACAGTTTACTCAAGCGTTAACTACTTATGAAATGGCAGTTAAAGTTAAACCAAATAGCTATATGCTTCGTGTCGGTTACATTGGTGCACTAGAGAAATTACAACATTTTTCAAAGGCATTAACATTAACTACTTTGGCAAATAAAGACTTTCCTCATGATGAGAATTTGATGGTTATGTTGGCTTATTTAGAGTTAGCTAACAATAATGTTCAGGCAGCTAAAAAGCAATTGCAAAAACTAAATGAAATGGGTATTTCCAATCATGTAGTTAAAGCTACATCTGCACAAGTTGCTATGCAAGAAAAAGAATATGTACTTGCCATTACTCTATACACAGAAATATATAAAGCAGTACCCAAAAGTGACAATGCGATTAACTTAGCAAGAGCGTTTCAGTTCTCTGAACAAAGTAGTGAGGCGGAACAAGTTTTAGAAAAACATCTAACAAATGAATCTAATGACAATAGAGTAAGAATGTTACTTGCTGAGCTATATGATATGAATAATGTCGATAATAATAAGTCAGCCAAAATTATTGCTAGTTACCAAGCAGTCGTGAAGGCTCAGCCTAATAATGTTGCCGCATTGAACAACTTAGCTTGGCAGCAATACCAAGTAAACTCTCTCATTGATGCTCAACAAAGTATTGAGAAAGCAGTTAAATTACAACCAAATAATCTCGCATTACAAGAAAGTTATGGTGTGATTCTAGTTGCTAATAAAAAGTATCAACAAGCTATTGATGTGTTAACTAACGCTGCAAAAGGTGGTTCAATTGAAGTGAACGCTAAGGTAAGTTTAGCAGAAGCATATATTGCCAACGAGCAACCTGACAAAGCCAAGGAAATTCTCGTAGGTTTAAGTGCCCATGATAGTAAATTGAATGTCAAAATAGCTAAGCTAAAACAGCTTGTTGAATAACTGAATATATATTTAAATGGAAAACTAGTGTTGTCAGGATATTTTACAACCTGTTATTTAATTGTAAACCGCATAAAATGTGCCACAGATTTCATGTTGATTTTAAAGGGGAATTTAATTAATTTTCAACTTGGCATAACAAATGCTTTGTACGATTAGAATTTTAAAGCAACGTTGAAAACCTAAAGGGAAATTTAATGAATTTATTAAAAACATTTGCAGTAGCTTCTGCAATCGCATTTGCAAGTTTTGGTGCTAGTGCTGTACAAATCCAATCTGGTGGCATTACTTGGGATCCAGATTACTCAAGCTTTAGCACAGATTTTTTTGGAGCAACACAATACAAACAATATTTTGTTGCCGGTGCCAATAATGGTTTGCATGCAGAAGGCACTACTTTTGTTAACAATGCCGATTTAGCTTTAGGTGATAAAGTTGAAGGTTTTGGCAAGTTCGATACATTGAATGGTCAATTTCCATCTCAATACTGTGTTACTTGTACTGAGTTAACTTATTCATACACTGACTTTTTCGTAAGTGATGTAACTTCTCCAGGTGCTCCATTGTTTACTGGTGGTACAGCTGGTTTTTACGTAAACAATGGCGCTTCATTAAATGGTTCAAGTACATTTGCTGAAGCTTCAACTGGTTTACTTTGGTTAGACTTAGCAGCGACAACTTTTAATACTAATAGCAGCATTGGCGATACAGGTGGTTATACTTACCTTGATGTTGTTGGTGGCGCTGTTGCAAGTAACTTTGATACTAATACTTTAATCGGTGGTGCAGACTTAGGTTACACTGCAAGTACTTTAAATGACAACGGTACTGGTACTGCTAATTTCTCTGGTGATTCTATCCCTGAGCCTACTAGTTTAGCTATCTTCGGATTAGGTCTTTTAGGTCTAGCTGGTGCAGCACGTCGTAAAGCTTAAATTTACGAGACAGTTAAATTTTATTGATTTAATTATCAACTAATATTTATTTAAAGAGCCTCCTGTTGGAGGTTTTTTTATGTCTAAAATTTATTCAGTATAATAATCAGTTGTATCTCTAATGCCTTTGAACTTAAATTAGGACAAACAGGAGGCCATGAGTTTAGCTCAATTGGTCTTATACCAATTCCATTAAATTATTGCCCACTTGTGCTGGTTAAAATACCCCAAGAATTCGTTGCTCTCAATTCCAATAGCCAGCTATTGGAATTGAGAGCGCCTTATCTTGATTTATTTTTCCTTCGCACAACAAGATCACAAACTTAATGGAATTGGTATTATCTTGATTCTTATCGGATTTCATAGACAAAAAAACCGTTGCTTAACTAAATTAAGTAACGGCTTTTACAGGACTTAGAAGCGAAAGCTTATTTCAAACTAGCGTAGTAAGCCGCTAAATTTTCCATATCAGCATCAGAAAGTGCCATCACCATACCTTTCATAGTAGGGTCGTTACGTTTGCCTGATTTAAAATCTTTCAGTTGCTTGGCAAGGTACGCTTCTTTTTGGCCTGCTAAGTTAGGGTAAGTTGGTACAGCAGAAATACCTGCTGCGCCATGACAAGCTGCACACATTACAGACTTGCCTTTACCAGCGGCTGCATCACCAGCAAATACAGGAGATGCCATCATAACCGTTGCTGTTGCAACAGCAAGCATAAGTTTATTCATAGTTTCACTCTCTTTGATTAAAGGTTTTATAACAAAGGTAAAATGCGAACATGATAGCTGAGTTACAAATATAAAATTCTGTTTTGAGTATATGAAAAATATGCTAACTTGTCGTTGATTTTTTTGTTAAAACCCCTGATTAACATCAAAGTTTAGTCGTATAATTAACTATATTCTATAAGATATAAAAACTGATAATTATGATCCATCGGACAAGCTTACAATCTCTAAAATCGATTTCGCAGCAAGAAGATCATTTAAATGTGATATTCAACATTGAGTGGTATCAAGATGATATAGAAGGTTTAATTAACCTACTTTTTTTGCCAATAATTCCATACACCATACAAGAGAAAATTATTGGTGCTGACCGCGAAAATATTCGTTTTAGTTGGAACGAAGGGTATTTTGTTTTAAATTTTGATTGTTATAGTCAGTCGTGTTGGATTGAGGGGCAGGATATTGCAAGTACCGAGCAATTAACTAGTCTTCATTTGGCGATAACAAAGGGGTGAGCAACACTAAAGTAATAGCTAAGATCCTAGTAAGTGCTTGTTTCCTAGGTGAACGAGTTCGCTACAATGGCAAAGTTCAACGACTAACAAGTGAACTTTTACAGAAGTGGCGAGAACAAGGTCGTTTGGTTTCAATCTGTCCAGAGGTTATTTCAGGTTTATCAGTTCCCCGGCCTCCAGCGGAAATAAACCCTAAAACAAATAAAGTAATCACCAAAGAATATGTTGATGTTACACAAGAGTTTAATTATGGCGCTCAGCAAGCGTTACTTTTATGTCAGCAGCATAATATTGAATTTGCCTTACTAAAAGAATCTAGCCCTTCATGTGGTAGCAATACAATTTATGATGGCAGCTTTTCTCAAAAGAAGATTGCTGGAGAAGGAATCACAGTTAAGCTTTTACGCCAACATGGCATTAAGGTTTTTAGTGAAAATACTATTGGAGCTTTGGCTGAACAAATAAAATCTAGTGATCCGACCAGTTAGCGTGCATAATGACTTTCACGCTTAAAATAAAAAGGGCAATTTTATGACCAATAAATTCAGTAGCATCATTGGTAAAGTTAATAAAACACCAGTATTTATCCGTTCATTTCTCCTCACTAAGTTATTTTCCAGCAAAGTAAAGTTTGCAGGTACAACGGGTATAATTATCAAGGAAGTTACTGCGAACAAAACACAATTAACCTTAGCTAATAAAAAGTCTGTGCAGAATCATATTGGTGGCATTCATGCGATAGCTGCAGCTGTATTAGCAGAATCGGCTACAGGCATTGTTTTTGGTATGAATGTGCCCGACTCAAAGTTACCACTACTTAAGAATATTCAGGTAGATTATCAAAGAAGAATGCAGGGCGGATTGACCGCAGTGGCACGAATATCAGCTGAGCAAAGTGCGCTGATTAATCAGGATGCTAAGGGCAGTATTTTGGTACCGGTAACGATAGAAGATGAATCAGGACAAGAACCGATAGAATGCCAGATGGAATGGGCATGGGTAAGTAAAAGAACAGCTGACTAAACAGGTAATGCTTAATGTTTTAGCTAGCTATTTGGTATAAAATACTGTTTAAGGGATTTAACTATATCGAAGCATTATGAGTACAAAAATAACGGCTAGCAAAACCATTAAGTCGCACCCAAAAAATCAACATGCAGAGAATAGAAATGCTAAGCAATTTCATCGACATTTTACTGTTCACACTACCGTAATATTTTTACTTGTTGTAGCTGCATTATCCTCAGCACTTTGGTATACCTCACAACAATCTGAGCAATCACAACGGCTCATTAGTGAGCATATTTCGCCATTAAAAATACAGCTTGTTCAGCAATCTTATTTGATTAATACCAATAAACTTATTGCTGATATCTTACAAAACTACGATGTATTTCAAGTTATCTCCAAGCAAGAAAGTCTGTCTTTACAAAGTAAAAAACTGTCATTACTCCAATCTTCTCATCAGAAAACTTATCAACAATGGTTTGTTGATAATGATGTTGAAATCAATTTACTTAAACGGATAAAATCAAGTCATATTGAAAATGAGCAACTGAAAAATAAAACTGTAATTCAATTAGATACATTACTCGATGCAATTGATATTCAGCTTAGGAAGAGTGAAAATAGTGCTAAATCAGTGGAGCTACTATTTATCATAAAGGAAAAATTAAGAAATTTTTTCGCTCAACTTCAAAACTTAGGTTTGCGGTCATCATTTAATGAACTTGAAGACTTAAGCAACAAAATTGATACTATATTCGTTGCTAATTATTCAAGGGCATTGACTAATCAAGGTCTTAATAGCCAGCTTATGGCAGATATAGTTCGAGACTTAATTCTTTTAGAGGATATGGTATTAAAAAGTGACTTGTTAGCAAAGTGGAGAGGTAATTTGGTCTTGATGCATAAATATTTGCATCAGATTGATAGTCAACAATTGGAATTACAAAGTATTCTTTTTAGCTTATCAGAAGATAAACAAAATCATCGCACAGTCATTAACCATGATGATGCCGCTTATCAAATGCCAACATGGATAGTGATTCTGTTTATTTCTTCGCTTAGCGGTATTGCCTACATACTCTGTTTGATGTTGGCGCGAATAAAGCTTCTTCATAAATTAAATGTTGATTGTATTGCTTACGCATTAGGTACTGAATCAGCGCCTTTGCAAATAAATAATAAAAATCGCTTTTCGTATTTTTTGAAACAATCGAGTTATAGCGTCGAAACAGCATTATTACTCGATAAAATACAGGAGTTAAATGATAGTGATTCTAGCAGTGTGAAATATTTAACATTAGCTGAGGAAAATCAACTGTTAGAAGATAAAGTAATTAATGGAAGTGTTGAACGAGAGCAGCTTAAGTGTGAATTAGAATTATCGGAGTTTAATGCCTCTCAAAAGCTTCAATCACAGTTGCTGTTTGAACAGCTACGCTTGCAAGGTCTTGAGGAGTTTGCGATAAAGCAATTAATACTTTTAGGCAGTAGCGCTGTGACGGAAACCGTTGCAGCTAGTCCCGCGGTTGACAATAGTCACTTGTATCAGGCGCACCTTAACTGCCGAAACTTAGTTGACAAGTTGAGATATGGAAGTTGTTATGCATATATTAAAAGCGATAATTCAGTGATGACATTGAGCGATGTCAGTCTTATTGCTTTAATACAATCTATATTATTGAATCAGCAGCACCTGTTGTTTTTAAGTGAAAGTACTTTGTCGCTTAATATTGATAAGAAGATTTTGTCTGAGGTAAACTTAGATGCAGAATTATGTCGTCTGATGTTTGTGGCTTTCTTCCAGCTATTATCTATAAATCAAAAGCGGCTAACTATTTCCTTAAACTTGACACTAGTTGATAAAAATAAAGGCCAACAGAAAATTTGTTTCTCTGCTCAGATAAAAGCAGCAGATAAAAGAATGAAATTGCCACAAGGCTTGCAAAGTCTTGTGGAAACAGATGCAGAGTGTAGTGAGTTAGCTGAGCAGTTTAAAGCGTTGCTAGAATATCTCCATGGTGCCGATATTAATGTCAATTTAACCGAGCAAGGCTACCTATGTAGTTTTACCTTACCTCTAGCAATTAAAGATAACCAACAGGAGCAAATCCATTCTTTACTTACATTACCTAAGCACATAAAGGAGATTGATAAAGTTTGTGATAAGTTAACGGCTAAATATCTTGTTATGCCTATAGAGGTATTACTGGCAGTAAAAGAGCCTCTTAAATACCAACGTTTACAAGAACTCTTGCAAGCGTTGGGTCTACAAGTCACTTTTGTAAGTTGTAAATTAGCTTTAGAGAAATCTTGGTATTGTGGCCGTTATTCAGTGTTAATAACTGAGTTTGACTGTTTACCCTTTAAGCCATTTTTTATCGATGAAGGTGAAATAAATTCGGTTAGCGCAACCCTAGCCAGAGGTGTCTTTAGTTTGGAAACTTCAATTGTTTTTACAAAAAGAACTGAAAAACATTCTCATTGGGTTGTTGGTGAATTAAGCGCTAGTAGTAGTGTCGATGATTTAATTACGGCAATGTTGCCGTGGTTAAAGGAAAGAATAACCGGTAAATATACTAATGAGTCTTCGGTGCAGGTCAGCAGTATTGTTGAACTAGTTGATAAAGATACCCAAGGTATAAGTGTTGTCCCAATGCCTACTTCAGACTCACCAAGTTTTAATTTTTCAGATTATTTACAACATCAAGGTTCTGCAGAGTTAGCGCTTTATATGTTAGCAGAATACACAACTGAAAATAGCATATTGGTAGAGGAGTTAAATCAAGCATTTATCAGTAATAACCTTGATGATGCTTGTACTGCAATTACAGGATTGCGAGTTAACGGCAAGATACTTGCTGCAGGTAATTTGCTACATTTATGTAAACATTGGCAAAACCTGCTACATAATCAAATGCTCAACAATAGCGACAAACGGCAAAAGGCATTATTGAGCCAAATAAAAAAAGCTGTTCAAGAGATAAATCAGCAAGCTGAAACTGTCGCTTGATACTCAGTTTAATTTGAATTTTCGTTAGTCAAATATGATATTAACTTTTAGGGGGCACCTTGGATAATAACAAAAAAATGAAATTAACCAATAGCCCATGTGTGAGAAACTGCTGTTTAGACGAAGGTGACATTTGTCTTGGCTGTTTTCGGCATATAGATGAAATTATTGCTTGGCGTAATTACTCGAGCGAGCAAAAACAGCAAGTGATTATTCTATGTCAACAAAGAAGAGACAAGAATGTTTAACTGGCATTAGACGTGATCTATTAGATCTGTGCTACAGCAGCATACTTTTTAAATGTACCCCATCAATTTTAAGAAAGGACTTTTTGTGATTAAGAAGAAAACCCTCAAAACAATACTGAGTTTTACCGAAAATCAACATCCCGCGCCGAGTTTCATTGGTATATATATACTTACTTGGCTTGCTTGGCATAATCAGGTATTTACACAGTTTATAAATGCTCAGGGTGATTTTTTAGCAAAATTAAGTGCCGCTTTTGCTTCAATTGAGGAAAATCAGTATTTAGTTGTATTGTTATTAACAGGCTTTATTTTCACTATTCGTCTTGGTGTCAATTATTTAAGTTTTAAATCTAAGGAGCTTTTAAATGAAGCTGATGATGACTTTGCCAATGCAAGGGATGACCAGAAATTTGCAGGAAATAGTGATATTTCTAACTTAATGGCCACCTTGGAAAGAACACAACAACAATTACTTGAGGCACAAACACGAGAAAAAAAAGCAATAACCGATAAAAACGACGTTATTAAAAAACTTTTGCATGCACAGCATGAGTTAGAGGAAGTAAAAGCAGATATTCATATACTTAGTAATAAAAAAATGACGGAATAAACGTAAGAGAAAGGTCAAGCGTCTCTTACGAGACCTTTCTCAACAGATCGGATCAAGCGTAGTGTTAATCGATGGTTTTTTGCTTGCTCTGCTGCGGATTTTTCTGATAATTCCTTTTTTATATTCTGCTGTGTTAACGCCCAGTTAATGTGCTCTACAACGAGATTGCTTGCTTCAGTTAATTTTGTCGTTAATGCATTCACGATATCATTACTGTAGGGAGCATTTCCTAATGCTACGGCAATATTACGTAGCCAGCTTTGAAAGCCGATACGTCTTATTGGTGAACCTTGTAAAGTGTTGAGAAAGTAGTCTTCAGACCAAGCGAATAGTTCGAGCAAACTAACATCATCGAGGTTATTCCTAGCTTGAAAGTCTTCAACAAGGCTGAGCTTAGCGTACTTATTCCACGGACAAATTAATTGGCAATCATCACAACCATAAATACGGTTACCCATTAAAGGGCGTAATTCTTCTGGTATTGCATCCGGTGATTCAATCGTAAAATAAGATATGCAACGTCGAGCATCTACAGTATATGGCTCTACTATTGCTTTAGTGGGACAAATTTTAATACACGCAACACAAGTGCCGCAGTCATTACTCTTTGTTTTATTTTCAATATTCTTAATAGCATTAGTACTATATTCATTGCTACTTACAGGTAGTGGGATATCTACAAATAACTCACCAAGGAAAAACCAAGATCCTGCTTCTTTATTTATTAATAAGGTATGTTTACCAGACCAACCGAGCCCTGCTTTTTCAGCTAATGGTCTTTCCATTACAGGCGCTGAATCTACAAATGGTCGGCAGTTAAAATCGTCACAATGATCCGATATTTTTTTTCCTAACAGCTGCAAGCGTTTTCGCATTAATTTATGGTAATCACGGCCAAGTGCATACCTGCTGATATAGGCTTTGTTTTTATTCTTCAAAATACTCGCAAATTTAGCATTTTGTGGTAAGTAATCTAAACGTACGCTAATAACTCTAATGGTACCGGGAACTAACTCAGCAGGTCGTGCACGCATTAAACCATGGCGAGCCATGTAATCCATGTTGCCATGGTAGTTATTAGCTAACCACTGCTCAAGTAAATCTTCATGAGCAGTTAAGTCAATGTCACTAATGCCTAAATCAGAGAAGCCTAATTCTTTACCCCAAAGCTTGATCTTTTCGGCTAATTCTTGATAGTTCATATTGGACATCGTCATACAAATACAGTCAGTTCCAGCTTGTTAATTAAACTATTTGTTGAAGTTAAATAGCCTTGTAAAATTAATGGCAAGTTTATCACAAAAGGTAGCTATGGCGTCAGTGTATACACACCATGCAAGTAATGAAAAAATAAAGGATGATTGCGTTAAGTCAATGCTTGGCAATGTTCTAATTTATATAAAACGAAGAAGTAGTCATTTTTCATGATGAACAGGGCAACAGTATTATTATTTTGGATATTTCACATATTTCACATATTTAGCTCTGGTGATTTAGTCGTGTTCTTGATGGTAAGTATGGTGCTATGCATGCATCTTGGCATGTTAGCTATGTCGAATATCAATATTTATTGCACAACATGCTTGGTTTTCTATATTCACAAGCCGTCAGCTGATATTATAGCCGATAACAAAGCCAATGTGGTTTGATCGTTAGTGGCACATTAACCTTGTAGTTATTGCTCAATACTAGAAGGTTTACCATTTACATCATAATAGTAACCGTACTAAACATAGAAAAATGAAATGAAGCAATTAGAATATTTTTTACCTGACGAAGAAGCCACTATAGCAGTGGGTGCAGGGCTGGCGGAAGTACTTAAAAACTTAGAAGTACAACAGGCGTTAGTTGTTTACCTTAATGGTGACTTAGGTGCAGGTAAGACTACCCTGACGCGAGGTTTTGTCAGGGGGATGGGGCATCAAGGCAATGTGAAAAGTCCAACTTATACTTTAGTTGAGCCATACGAACTAGCAAATTGGCGGATATTCCATTTTGATTTGTATCGTCTTGCCGACGCGGAAGAATTAGAATATATGGGAATTCGTGATTATTTTAATAAAGACTGCTGTTGCTTCATTGAATGGCCAGAAAAAGGCGATGGGCTATTGGCTAACGCTGATTTAATCATTAATATAGCTTATCAAGATGAACAAAGAATCATCAAGCTGCAAGCAAAGTCCAATCACGGCGAACAAGTGATAAGTGAACTTGCACAGATTATAAAGTTATAAAACGTTGGGGTGAATTGGATGTATCACAGGGTGATTCTGGCGATAGCAAAATTTCGTGTAGTGAGTTTGTTATTTATTTTTACTTTATCGGGATTATTTTCGGTGAATGGCTTTGCAGCCAACAGCATTGATGGCATTCGTGTATGGCCTGCGCCCGAAAACACTCGTATTGTTTTTGATGTTAAACAAAAACCCGACTATAAGTACTTCACCTTAAGTAAGCCTGATCGCTTAGTTATTGACTTTGCCAATACAAAAAATACCGTAGGGTTACAAAACCTTGCCGAAAATGATCCACGTGTTAAGCGCTTTCGTTCTAGCGTAAATAAAGGCAAAACTCGCTTAGTCTTAGAGTTAAATCAATCATATCAATTGACGGTCTTTCCTTTGGCGCCTGCAGGTCAATATGGCAACCGACTAGTGATCGATCTATATGATAAAAGTCGTAGTACAAAGCCGGCAACTCAAACGAAGAGTAGCTCAGGTGATATAATCATAGGGATTGATGCTGGCCATGGTGGGGAAGACCCTGGTTCAATTGGCGGTAAGGGTACCTATGAAAAACGTGTCACTTTAGCTATAGCCAAAAAGCTACAAAAGCTAATTAATAAAGAAAAAGGCATGAAAGGCATAATGATCCGTACTGGTGACTATCATGTTAATTTAAACCGTAGAACTAGTTTAGCCAGAGAGAATAATGTCGATTTCTTTGTCTCGATTCATGCGGATGCCTTCCATACACCTATACCTAGTGGTGCATCTGTTTGGGTGGTAACGAAGCGAAGAGCTGAATCAGAATTAGCCAAGTGGCTCGTTAATCGAGAGAAAAAATCAGAATTACTCGGTGGTGGTGGGGGAGTGATTAAGAACACCTCGGATAGTCACCTCGCACTTGCTTTAGCTGATATGAGTAAGGAGCACTCACTCGGGGTGAGTTTCGGTGTTGCCAATAATGTGATAAATGAGCTGAAAAAAATCACTAAAATGCACAAAAAAACACCTCAAAATGGTAATTTTGCGGTATTAAAATCCTCAGATATACCTTCTATTTTGGTTGAAACGGGTTTCATTTCTAATCATAAAGAAGAGAAAAACTTGACTTGGTCTAAACATCAGCAACGCTTAGCTGATGCAATTCATCGAGGTATTAAAAGCCACTTTTTGGCACATCCATTAACAGGATCTTATTTTGCTTCTGTTGGTTATAAAAAACATAAAGTGCGCAGTGGTGAATCACTTTCAGTATTGGCTAAACGTTACAACATCTCTATGAGTAAACTTAAATCTATTAATAATTTAAAATCCGATTCTTTACGAATTGGCCAAACGTTAAAAATTCCCCGTACTGGATAACCCCCTATGAATATTGCTATATTACCTGCGCGCTTGGCTAACCAAATTGCTGCGGGTGAAGTGGTCGAACGTCCAGCATCAGTTATCAAAGAATTGATCGAAAATAGTTTAGACGCTGGCGCAACCTCAATTAATATTGATGTTGACAAAGGCGGCATAAAAAAAATAAAAATTACTGATAATGGTCATGGCATTGTTAAAGATGAATTGACCTTGGCACTAAGTCGGCATGCCACAAGTAAAATTAAAGATTTACATGATTTAGAAGCTATTGACAGCTTAGGCTTTCGTGGTGAAGCATTAGCAAGTATTAGTTCAGTATCACGGTTAACGTTGACGTCTAAACCTAACGCTCAATCAACGGCATGGCAAGCGATTGCTGAAGGTCGAGATATGTCGGTGAATATCAAGCCCGCAGCTCATCCTGATGGTACTAGCATTGAAGCACTAGACCTTTTTTTCAATACTCCTGCGAGGCGAAAGTTTTTACGCACCGAAAAAACAGAATTTAATCATATTGATGAAGTAGTTCGCCGCATCGCACTTGCTCATTTTGAAGTCAGCTTTACTCTGATACATAATGGGAATACCGTTCGACAATACCGCATGGCAAGTACTCATGTGCAACAGACTAAGCGTGTTGCTACGGTTTGTGGTCCTAAGTTTATTGAGCATGCAGTTGAAATTGATTGTCCTCATGACAATATGACCCTATCAGGCTGGTTAGCTAAACCAAGCTTTTTACGCAGTCAAAACGACCTCTGTTATAGTTATGTTAATGGCAGAATGATGCGTGATAAATTAATTAATCATGCTATTCGCCAAGCGTATGCAGATTTATTACCGTCAGATACTTACCCCGCATTTGTACTGTTTTTACAGCTTGACCATCGAGAGGTGGATGTAAATGTGCATCCAGCAAAGCATGAAGTACGTTTTCATCAAAGTCGCTATGTGCATGATTTTATTTACTCGGTATGCCATAAAGCGTTAACGTCTGCATTAGCTGGTGAAGAAATGTTTGCTACACCAGAGAGTGGTATAACATTAACACCGGAACAATCATATTCTTCAGTTGGTACTAATGAAATACAAGGAAAGCCTTCATCGGTTGAAAGCCACCCAGGTGTAAACTCCCCGCGAGCAGATTATATTAAACCCTTACAGCATGAAAGTAATCTTAGTCATCGTCAATCGGCTTATGGTTTGAGTGGCCAGCAAGGAGTGAGTAATAATATTTCTCCTTTAGCGGCGACTAATTATCAAGCGTTAATGACTCCTCATACAGAGCTTTTGAATCAAGAAGCGGCGCCAAGTGAGTTTACTAAAGAGCCCCTATTGGAGCAAGAGCTCGTAAGTCAGCAATACTTATCAAGTAAAGGTACTTTCTTAGGTATTTATAAACCAGGGTATGCACTTTATAAAGTAGAGAATAATGTCAGAGTGTTGTCACTATTCAAATTAGCTAAAGATACTTACGCGAAGCTTGTTGAGCAAAGTTGGCAGAGAAATAATCAACAAACAGGTAGCGTTATAGAAGGTTTGGTTAGTCAACCTCTATTGTTACCTGTAATGCTCACTCTTTCAGAGGAGCAAACAGACTTAGCGATTTCGTCGCAAGAAATTCTATCGAAAGCCGGTATTATTTTTGTTGAACAAGGTAAAAATAAAATCCAAATTAGGCAATTTCCAGCATTATTGCGTGAGCAGGATGTAAGTCAGGCTGTTCTCGTTATTCTTAATGAGCTTATTAAAAAACAAAGTGATAATATTAACCAGCAATTATGTGAAGACGATTTCTATCACAGTATCGGCCTTGCAATGGTTTCGACCCATTATGATGAAATACAGGCTGAGGTTTTATTAAAACTTACAATAAAACTGTTTAATGAGCAACTTAGTCAGCAATTGCTCTTGAATTCTATTCCCCTTGACCTTACATCTCATATTAAGCAATTAGTTTAGCTTTAGTTAGTTTCCGCTAGATCATTTTAGATAAGAGTTCAGTATTCGTGTCAATTGAAAGTATTACAGAGTCAAGCCAGCCTCCTGTTATTTGTTTAATGGGGCCAACAGCGTCAGGTAAAACTGCTTTGGCTATGGCACTGCAAGAAGCATTACCTTGTGACATTGTGAGTGTTGACTCTGCACTTATTTATCGAGACATGGATATTGGCACAGCTAAACCTACTAAAGTCGAGTTGGCTCAATACCCTCATCGCCTTATTGACTTACGTGACGCCACTGAAAGTTATTCTGCTGCTGATTTTTGTCGCGATGCCTTAGCTGAAATTGCTGAGATAAGAAGTAATAACCGCATTCCACTGTTGGTTGGTGGCACAATGATGTACTTCAAAAGCTTAATCGAAGGTATTTCACCCTTACCTGCTGCAAATGCCGATATACGACAAGAAATAGATAAAGAAGCTTTAGAAAAAGGCTGGCAAGCAATGCATGATCAGCTAGCCGATATTGATCCTGTCTCAGCAGAGCGTATACATCCAAATGATCCACAACGCATAACCAGAGCACTTGAGGTATATAGGTTAACGAGTAACACTTTGACACAATTGACACAAATTAAAGGTGATAAGCTCAGCGGCAATGTTCTACAATTAGCGATAACCCCTAAAGAGCGTAGTACCTTACATGAGCGCATTGCTCTACGCTATCAGCAGATGATAGATATGGGTTTTGAGCAAGAAGTTATCCAGTTAAAATCACGCAGTGATTTACATGAAGACTTACCATCGATTCGCTGTGTTGGTTATAGACAAATGTGGCAATATCTCGAGGGTGAATTTGATTTCGATGAAATGATTTTTCGTGGTATTTGTGCAACTAGGCAATTAGCAAAAAGACAATTAACGTGGTTAAGAAATTGGCCAGATTTACATTGGTTAACAACGGATGATAAAACTAACTTAGCGCAAGTTTTATCACTGCTTGAGACAAAGAGATAACAGGTAAGCAAATATAAAGCAATAGTTGAAAATTGATGTATAATTAATTTGTTAGCTATTTAATACAACTTTTTTTGTATTGTTTTCATAGTGATTTTTTTCAGATTCTTTGTTACTGCATTTTAGTTTAACAGTAACTTTTTAATAATAATAAAAGGGACCATATAATGGCAAAAGGGCAGTCTTTACAAGACCCATTCTTAAATGCATTACGTCGTGATCGCATTCCAGTTGCAATATATTTAGTTAACGGTATTAAGTTACAAGGACAAGTTGAATCGTTTGATCAGTTTGTTATTCTTCTTAAAAATACGGTTAGTCAAATGGTATATAAACACGCCATCTCTACTGTAGTACCTTCACGCGCTGTTAATACAGCACCAGTACCTAGCCCGGATGATCAATCTTCAGATGCTTAGAGCTTTTTATCTTGTTTTAAGTACTATTCATTATGGTACTAGGGTTTAACGCTATTGTTTGAACGTTATCAAGCGGGTGAGCAAGCTGTACTTGTTCACGTAGACTTTCCTGATGAAAGTAGTCGAGAAGACCTAAGCGAATTCAAAATGTTAGTGTCTTCTGCTGGTGTGCAGGCGTTGACCGTGGTAGCGGGTAAGCGAAATACACCTCATCCCCGTTTCTTTGTCGGCTCAGGAAAGGCTGAAGAAATTCGTGATGCTGTTCTCCTAGTTGGCGCTAACGTTGTCTTATTTAATCATAGTTTAACGCCATCACAAGAAAAGAACATTGAGGCTTTATGTGAATGTCGAGTGGTAGACCGTACGACTTTAATTCTTGATATATTTGCCCAACGAGCTCGAACACATGAAGGTAAATTACAAGTTGAATTAGCCCAGCTACGTCATATGAGTAGCCGCTTGATTAGGGGCTGGACTCATTTAGAAAGACAAAAAGGTGGTATTGGACTTAGAGGACCTGGTGAAACTCAGCTTGAAACTGATAGACGTTTATTACGTGAACGTATGGTTAATATTCGTAAACGTCTGGCTAAAGTGGAAGTCCAAAGACAGCAGGGACGACGAGCTAGAACAAGGGCAGAATTACCAACTTTATCTTTAGTTGGTTATACCAATGCAGGTAAATCAACACTATTTAATACCCTAACTCAAGCTGACGTTTATGCTGCGGATCAACTTTTTGCGACTTTAGATCCAACATTAAGAAAAATTGATTTAGCGGGTGTGGGCCGTGTTATTTTAGCCGATACTGTTGGTTTTATTCGTCATTTACCTCATGATTTAGTTGCAGCTTTTAAAGCAACATTAACTGAAACCCGAGAAGCAGAGTTATTATTGCATGTTGTTGATATCTCAGACGACAGGCGTAGCGAAAATATTGAACAAGTAGAATATGTACTTAAAGAAATAGAAGCCAATGAGGTTCCTCAATTAGTTATTTGTAATAAAATAGATAACTTGGATGATATTGAGCCTCGAATAGATAGAGATGACCAAGGTATGCCGATACGTGTTTGGCTATCAGCACAGGCAAATATTGGTACTGAGTTGTTATTTACTGCTCTAGCTGAGCGTTTAGATATACAAGTCGTCAATCATCAGTTAAATATTCCACCAAGTGCTGGAAAATTACGTGGTGAGCTGTATAAGTTAAATTGCATTACTAACGAGACTTTTGATGAGCAAGGTCATTGCCACCTTGAAGTCAATATGCCTTCACGTGAGTGGGAAAGGTTGCTCGCTAATGAGAGTAATGAGATAGCTAATTACATCAAGTATTAAATAGATAGAATATTAGTATAAATTAATTTTAATTTTAGGGGCGAAAATTTATTTTTGCCGATTTAAGTGGAGAATAATATGGCTTGGAACGAACCGGGGAATAATGATAAAGACCCCTGGAAAAATAAAGGTGGCAAGAATCAAGGTCCACCAGATTTAGATGAACTTCTGAATGATTTGGGTAAAAAAGTTACCGGTATATTCGGTGGTAAAACCACTAAAGGTGGCTCAGGCTCAGGTAAAAGCTTTTCTAGTATAGGTCTATCTATTCTGCTTATTGTTGCATCCGTCGTTTATGCATTTAGTGGTTTTTATACTATTAAAGAGGCTGAACAAGGCATCGTATTAAGATTTGGAGAATATTCCGGTACTGTAGAACCTGGTATTAACTGGAAGTGGACATTTGTGGACCGCATTATTCCTGTTGACATGCAAAGTACTCGCGATATGCCTTCATCTGGTTTTATGCTAACTAAAGATGAAAATGTAGTACGTGTAGAGATGCAAATCCAATATCGTGTTGTTGATGCTCGTAATTATATCTTTAGCGTTACTAATGCAGATGATAGTTTAAATCAATCACTTGATAGCGCACTTCGCTATGTAGTAGGTCATGCCAATATGGATGACATACTAACCAGTGGTCGTGAATCTATTCGTCAATCGGTATGGCAGGAATTAGACAAAATCATTGAACCTTATAACCTCGGTTTGATTATTGTTGATGTTAACTTTAAAGATGCTCGTCCGCCGAATGAAGTCAAAGATGCTTTTGATGATGCTATTTCAGCACAAGAAGACGAAGTGCGTTTCTTACGTGAAGCTGAAGCTTATGCTCGAGGTATTGAGCCTCGTGCTCGTGGCCGTGTTAAGCGTATGGAACAAGAAGCTCTTGCATATAAGAGTCAAATTGTTCTTGATGCACAAGGTGAAGTAGCACGTTTCGAGAAAATTTTACCAGAATACCAAGCAGCCCCTAGAGTTACCCGTGAGCGTTTGTACATTGCTACTATGGAAAAAGTATACGGTAATACAAGTAAGGTTATGGTTGATGTTGAAGGAGGTAACAATATGATGTACCTACCTTTAGATAAGATTATTCAACACCAAAATACCAGTAATCGCAGTGGTAAAACGTCTTATTCACCAGTAAATGAGCCAAATGTGAATACATCACCTTCATCATCTTCAGATCGCTCTGATCGATTCACTAATGGGAGAAACTAAACAATGAAAAATTTTTCCATTGCTATATTATCGTTACTGTTTGTATTAGTTGTATCGTCAGTTTTTGTAATTTACGAAGGCCAACGCGGCATCGTATTTCAATTTTCAAAAATTAAGCGTGATAGTGTTACTGATAAAATGCTTGAGTTCGAACCAGGATTACATTTCAAGATTCCATTTATTGAAACTGTACGTAAATTAGATGCACGTATTCAAACATTAGATGAACCTGCAGACCGTTTTGTAACAGCAGAGAAAAAAGATTTAATGGTCGACTCCTTTGTGAAATGGCGCATTGTTGATTTCTCTACCTATTTTTTACGTACTTCTGGTTCAGTTGATAATGCTAGAGCATTACTTAAACAGAAAGTAAATAACGGCCTACGTACTGAATTTGGTAACCGCACAATTAAAGAAATAGTGTCAGGTGACCGTTCGGCTATAATGAGTAAAGCTTTAGAAAGCGCAGCAAGTAGTCGTAAGGATCTTGGTATAGAAGTAGTTGATGTACGTATTAAAGCAATTAACTTACCAACAGAGATAAGTAACTCTATTTATGAACGTATGCGTGCTGAGCGTACGGCTGTAGCAAAAGAGCATAGATCACAAGGTCAAGAGCAAGCCGAAATAATTCGCGCAACTATTGATGCTAAAGTAACCATTATGTTAGCTGAAGCACAAAAACAAGCTTTTACGGTACGTGGTGAAGGTGACGCACAAGCAGCTAAAGTTTACGCAGATGCTTATACAAAAGATGCTGAATTTTATAGCTTCTATCGTAGTCTTGAAGCTTATGAAAAAAGTTTTAGCAGTAAAAATGATATTATGGTGGTTAAGCCTGATAGTGAATTCTTCCGTTTCTTAAAAGACGGTAGTGAAGCTAAAAAGTAACTTCCTGTAAACTATTATTTAAAGCCAGCATATTTGCTGGCTTTTTTGTATCTAGTCTTATCGACTTTGGAATAAAAATAACGTAATGGAATGTGTGTTATCTCTTAGGCTACCGCACACTATGAAACAAATTATCACGTTGGCATCTGTTATATTTACGAACGTTACGTCGAAGGTTCTCGAAAAACAAAATAATGACTATCTGTGTCGAGCATAAATTTAATAAAGGCAAAAACATGACCATAAGAAAATATTTAATAGCTGCAATAGCATCTTTACCAATAGCTACAACGTTAATGGCTGCTGAAGCGCCATTAGTGTCAATCAAAACCCAAGATGACTTCTTCAACAATATCAGCAAGCACTGTGGTAAGTCTTATGAAGGCAAGATAACAGTTGATAATTCGACCGGTGGTGGCTTTGCTAATAAAAAGTTAGTCATGCATGTGCGTAAATGTACTGATAGTCAATTGCAAGTGCCTTTCCATGTTGGTGACGATGCATCACGTACCTGGATAATTACTAAAACAGGTTCAGGTTTATCACTAAAACATGATCATAGGCAGAAGGATGGCAACAATGACGAGTCAACTATGTACGGTGGCCATACAAATGATGCTGGTTGGGCAGAGGTGCAGTCTTTTCCTGCCGACCAATACTCCAAAGAGCTGTTTATCACGCAAGGAATCCCACAATCAGTAGGAAATACCTGGCAAATGTATATCTATCCAGAAAAATTCACTTATCGGTTGATTCGTCAAGGTAGAGAATTTAGAGTAGATTTTGATTTAACGAAGCCAATTAGTGCTCCCGTGACACCTTGGGGCTATGAATAATATCTAAGCTAACTTGTTAACTTCATAGGTTATTTTAAAAGCGGCCGAAAAAGCTGCTTTTTTTTCTTGGACTATAAATAAAATTTTGATAAAATCCCCGCCTAATTTTCTTATGAAATAGTAAACATGGGCAAAAATGTAGTTGTTCTCGGCACTCAATGGGGTGACGAAGGTAAAGGTAAGATCGTAGACTTACTAACCGATAAAGCTAAATATGTAGTTCGTTATCAAGGCGGTCACAATGCTGGCCATACTTTAGTGATCAACGGTGAAAAAACCGTATTACATCTTATTCCTTCTGGCGTATTACGTGATAACGTGAAATGTCTTATTGGTAATGGTGTAGTTTTATGTCCTAAAGCTTTAATGACAGAAATTACCATGTTAGAAGCCAAAGGCGTTCCAGTACGTGAGCGCTTGCTAATTAGTGACGCATGTCCACTAATTCTTCCTTACCATAATGCTCTAGATGCAGCACGTGAAGTTGCACGTGGTAACAAAGCTATTGGTACTACAGGTCGTGGCATTGGTCCAGCATATGAAGATAAAGTTGCACGACGCGGTTTACGTGTAGGTGACTTATTCTGTGCAGAGACATTTGCGGCTAAACTAAAAGAAATTGTTGAATATCATAACTTCTCATTGGTTAATTACTATAAAGTTGAACCAGTGAATTATGAAGAAGTGTTAGCAGACGCTTTGGCTGTTGCTGATACTATTAAAAACATGACGGCTGATATTTCAGAAATATTAGACCAAGCCCGCATAGCAGGCGAATCAATCATGTTTGAAGGTGCTCAAGGCACTTTACTTGATATTGACCACGGAACTTACCCTTACGTAACTTCTTCAAATACTACTGCTGGTGGCGTAGCTACAGGTTGTGGTGTTGGTCCTCGTCATTTAGATTACATCTTAGGTATTACTAAAGCTTACACTACACGTGTGGGCTCTGGTCCTTTCCCTACAGAGTTAGATGACGAAATTGGTAATCACTTAGGTACTGTTGGTCACGAATTTGGTGCTACTACAGGTCGTGAGCGTCGTTGTGGCTGGTTTGATGCGGTTGCAATGCATCGTGCTATTCAAGTAAACAGCGTAACAGGCTTTTGTTTAACTAAGTTAGATGTACTAGATGGTTTAGAAACATTAAAGATCTGTACTGGTTACAAGACTGAAGCAGGTGATATTATCACTGTGCCACCTACGGCAGCTGAAGGTTATGAAAAAATTACACCTGTATATGAAGAAATGCCAGGTTGGAGTGAAAGCACTGTCGGCGCAACATCAGTTGATGTGTTACCTGAAAATGCTCTTGCTTATATCAAGCGTATCGAAGAGATTACCGGTGTACCGGTAGATATTATCTCTACCGGTCCAGATCGTGTTGAAACGATTATTAAAGTGAATCCTTTTCTTTAAGGGATAGTTTACCTTGTATAATTAATACATAAGGTAATCACTTAACAAAAAGTCCAGCCAAGTGCTGGGCTTTTTTTTGGAAAAATTTTGACAATATTAATATTAATACTTATACATAAGTGATCGGATGACTAGATTAATTCATTTTGACTTTCATTATGCCATATATAGGGCTTATGAGTAGCTAATGTATTTTAAAGGCGGCTAGGCCTTTTACATGATAGCTAAGTTGCATTTATACTTGAATAGTTAATTGTTAATAGCCAATATTTATCAAATTAATATGCTTTTATCGTATGCTATAGTCACTTAAGTTACAGCCTACACAGAGTTTATATAGTAAAACGGGCTTGTATTGCTCTATCTATATGCAATACCATATAAGTGAGTAAAATCTAGTTTAAATAATTACAATAATAAAAAAACAAACATAGCTATACTTGGATTAACAACAAAACTAACACTATTAATAACGCATTAGGAATTATCCCATGACAGATTTACGCCAGCAAGCTTTGGATTACCACTCGCAACCTACACCAGGAAAAATCAGCGTTGCATTAACAACATCAGCTGAGACAAGTGATGACTTATCCCTAGCATATAGTCCAGGCGTGGCTGAACCATGTAGAGAGATCGCTGAAAACCCTGAGGATGTTTATAAGTACACTGCGAAAGGAAATACTGTTGCGGTGATTAGTAATGGTACTGCTGTATTAGGTCTTGGAAATATCGGACCTATGGCTTCAAAACCGGTTATGGAAGGCAAGTCGTTATTATTCAAACGTTTCGCCAATATTGATTCGTTTGACATCGAAGTAACTCATAAAACAATTGATGATTTTGTTAATACAGTAGCAAATATTGCAGATAGCTTTGGTGGTATTAACCTTGAAGATATTAAAGCCCCTGAGTGTTTTGCTATTGAAAAAGCGTTAATTGAGCGTTGTAAGATTCCTGTATTTCATGATGATCAACATGGTACTGCAATTGTAACTGCAGCAGGTATGATGAATGCGTTAGATATACAGGGTAAAGATATAAAACAAGCCAATATTGTTTGTTTAGGTGCAGGGGCTGCTGCAATTGCTTGTATGGAATTATTAATTAAGTGTGGTGCCCAACGCGAAAAAATCTATATGCTCGATTCAAAAGGTATAGTACATACTCGTCGCGATGACTTGAATGAATATAAAAAGCTATTTGCTAATAATACTGACAAACGTACTCTAGATGATGCCATTGTAGGTGCAGATGTATTTGTTGGTGTATCTGGCCCTAACTTATTGAACCAAGATCAGGTGAAGCTTATGGCAGACAACCCAATTATATTTGCTTGCTCAAACCCTGATCCTGAAATTAAGCCTGAACTGGCTGTTGCTGCACGCGATGATTTAATTATGGCTACGGGTCGTTCTGATTACCCTAATCAAGTCAATAATGTGTTGTGTTTCCCATTTATTTTTCGTGGGGCATTGGATGTACGAGCACGAACTATTAATGATGCAATGAAAATTGCAGCAGTTCACGCTATCCGTGCGTTGGCAAAAGAGCCTGTTCCAGCAGAAGTATTAAAAGCAAGTGGAGCAACTTCACTTACCTTTGGTAAAGACTACATTATCCCTAAACCTATGGATTCGCGCCTATGTGCTGCCGTAGCTAAAGCAGTTGCACAAGCTGCAGTTGACTCTGGTGTTGCTGCATTAGAAATGCCAGAAAACTACATGGCTTAATGCTAACAAGCTAGCTTAGGTGTAAAGTTATGTAATACACTGAGTGTTGCTGTTAGTTGTTGATTATTTTGACAACAATTGAAATAAAGGTCATGGTATGAAAGTACCGTGACCTTTTTTATTGGAAGAATTTATGAAAAATATTTTAATCGCTACTGTCGCACTAAGTTTGTTAGTAGCGGGTTGCTCACAAGCACATGATGTATCGAATACCGAAAATAAAGCACCTAAGCTAAGGAAGAATGATTTGGATAACTCAGAAAACCACAGTTGGCAACAGGTTACCGTAAAGCATATGGATTTTGAAGGAGGGTTCTATGGTTTAGTTTCAAGTAATGGTGATAAGTTATTACCAATGAACTTAGCTAAGAAGTATCAATTACCTGGTACGGTACTTAAAGTGAAGGGTGAGATTGTTAAAGGCATGATGACTATTCAACAATGGGGACAACCATATAAAATTAGCAATGTAGAGCTAATTAAATTAGGTAAGGCTGATGAAGCGAGTAAAGGGGTTGAGTATTAACGCTGTTGGCAGGTTAAAGGTTGTTTCAGTTGTGTTAACTGGCTTTTTCCATCAATAAACTGGAGCTGATATAACTTTTGATATTCTTGTTCACCTATGGCCACTACTGCTTGTTGACTTAAAAGCTGAGTAAGTTGTGGCGTAGTGTTACTGTGACCTACAATTAGGGCGTTTTCTTTGCGCTGTTTTAAGTGCAGAGCAAATTGTTCAAGTTCCCTAGGGTTATAGTTCTTTATAGCGATTAATTTTTTTTTAGATAAAGGAGCTGCTGTCGACATAGTCCGTTGATAGCTCGTACTATATATTGATTTTATATTTGCATTACTCAGTAATGTTGCTAACTGTTTTGCTCTTTCCCTGCCACAGTAGGTTAAAGCTGGGTTTTTAGACTCGCTTTGCTTTTCAGCATGCCGGACAAGGTAAAGGGTAAAATTATCATGTGCTAAGCAAGGTTGGATAAATAAAAAGCCGGCAATGAGTAGGTTGAATTTTTTCATAGTGTGTTTTTTATTCAAAAGGAAGTTTTAGAGTGATACAGGTGCATTTATCACCCTAAACGTGTAAAAAGTCGTTTTTTAAAACAAACGATTTAATCCATTTAACGCTGCGACCCGGAATGCTTCAGCCATAGTTGGGTAATTGAAAGTCGTTTCAACAAAGTACTCTATAGTATTACCACCATTTTTTTGTTGCATAATCGCCTGCCCAATATGAATTATCTCTGCGGCATTTTCACCAAAACAATGAATGCCCAAGATTTCTTTAGTTTCACGGTGAAAAAGTATCTTTAAGGAGCCAACTAAGTTATTAGATATTTGGGCTCTCGCAAGATGCTTAAATTGAGCGCGACCAACTTCATAAGGTATTTTAGCTTCAGTTAGCTCTTGCTCAGTTTTGCCAACGGAGCTAATTTCCGGGATGGTGTATATGCCTGTAGGTATATCGACAATTAACTTGGCTTTACTACTGCTATCAACCATGGCTAATGCGGCTATTCTGCCTTGGTCAAAGGCAGCACTTGCTAAACTTGGATAGCCAATCACATCACCGACAGCAAAAATATTAGCAACTTCAGTTTGATAACAATCGTTAACTTTCAACTGACCACGGCTATCTGCTTTTAATCCTGCAGCAGTCAGATTTAAATCGGCAGTATTACCAGTTCTTCCATTAGCGAAGAGTAAACAATCAGCGCGCATTTTTTTACCTGATTTTAAATGCACTACAACGGCATCATCATTTGCTTCAACACGCTGTATTTCTTCACCATGGCGGATCACAACACCACTGTTCCATAAATGGTAACTGAGTGAATCAGACATTTCGGCGTCTAAGAAAGATAGTAGGCGCTCACGAGTATTAATTAAATCGACTTTCACACCTAAACCCCTAAATATAGAGGCATATTCACTACCAATAACACCAGCACCGTAAATAATGACATGTCGAGGCGCATGTTTCAGGCTTAAGATACTATCGGAGTCATAAACACGAGAATGGTTAAAGTCAATATCGTCTGGTCTGTATGGACGGGAGCCTGTAGCAATAACTATTTGCCTAGCAGTTATTTTATCCACTGAACCATCAGGGTGTACAACACGTATAGTATTAGCATCTATGAAAGAAGCTTCACCTAGTATATGTTCAACACGATTACGATTATAGAAGCCGCTACGTAAATTAACTTGTTTTCGGATTACCGCAGAAGCATGGCTTAATATATCTTGAAAGGTTAATTGCTTTACTTGATCATTTTGGTTAAATAGTGGATTGGAATTGTATTCAATTAAACGACTTACCGACTGCCGTAGTGCTTTTGATGGAATTGTCCCCCAATGAGTACAACCCCCACCTACTTGATGGTAACGTTCAATAATAGCCACTTTCTTTTGGCGCTTAGCAAGATTCATTGCCGCACCTTCGCCACCAGGGCCAGTACCGATAATGATCACATCATAATCAAAACTTTCATTGGTGTTTTTAGCTGTTTTTGATTTAGTCAAAAGAAGTCCTCAAACCTTGTCTATATATATTATTTGAAACAAAAATTTTAACAGGGTTTGAGATAAATGGTAATACAGTTTTTAGACCATTTTATTGATGTTAACTGAGCTTTTCAGTTAAAGTCTGCCAGCTGCGACGTTGCTCAGTTAATCTTTGCTTTAATTCTTGGTAATGAGTCATTAAGTCAGATTTCTCCACCTCAACTAAGATGTGTTCACGCTTTGCTTGTAATACTTTTTTGCGAACAAGGTAATACTCATTGATTTTACTCACTAGTAATTCATATTCTTGTTGCAGGTAAGCAAGTGTTTGCTCAGCATTAGGGTGACTAATTAACTTGGCTTTAGTATGTTTCAATGTCATTGCAATGCGCATTTTTTCAATTTTATCCTCAGGGCTAACACGTAAATTATAAGTTAGCCCCAGCCATTGGCAGACTTTTATTAGCCATTTGGTTGGATCGAATTGCCACCAACGAATACCATTACGATAATCATTTTCAAAGATATGGTGATAATTATGGTAGCCTTCGCCAAAAGTTAAATAAGCTAAGAAGCCATTATCTCGCGCAGTATTCTTATCAGTATAGGTTTGTTTTCCCCAAATATGAGCCAATGAATTGATGAAGAATGTCGTATGGTGACTCATAACAAGACGAAAGAAACCTACCAATAATAAACTATTAATTAAGTTGCCATGCCATAAACCAAAAGCAACAGGGATGCCTATATTCATTAGCAGCATAAGTAGTAAATAATGTTTGTGTTGCCACATAACGATGGCATCTTTTTGCAAATCCCGGACATTGTTATAATCATTATATCTGTGTAATTGGTACTCTCTACACATCCAGCCTATATGTGAATACCAAAAGCCCATTTTCGCTGAGTAGGGATCAACATCATTTTTATCAACATGTTTGTGATGTATTCTATGGTCTGAAGACCAATGTAGAATACTATTTTGTAAGGCAAAAGCCCCACCAAGAGCGAATATAAAACGTAAACTCCAATGTGCTTGATAGGTTCTATGTGACCAAAGGCGATGGTAGCCAGCGGTAATTGACATGCCACAATAGATAAAACAAAGTAAAGCAAAGCTTATTTCAGTGCTGTCAAAACCATAAGTTAATGCACGATAAGGTACGGCTATAATGGCAACTAAAAAGGTAACTAAAAAAAGTGTTACATTAAGCCAAATTATTGCGGGTTTTTTCATCTCATTCTCAAAAGTAAATATTAAACACAGTTAAGCTTACACGTGTAAGCTAGTATTGGTAGTGTAGCTAGATCATCTGACCAGTCAAGTAAGTTTATTTAATATCTTTTTTACTTATTGGGCAAAACTGACATTTATTCACTATTACAGTATGATAGCTGTATAAAATAATTCGATATTTTCAGAAGAGAGTCACTATGAGTGGTGTAAGAGCGCAGCAAAAAGAAAAGACACGTCGTCAGATCATTAATGCGGCTTTAAACCAACTCAGTGCAGAACGTAGCTTTTCCAGTTTAAGTTTACGTGAAGTGGCTAAAGAAGCAGGCTTAGCCCCTACTTCCTTTTATCGACATTTTTCTGATATGGATGAATTAGGTCTAACGTTAGTTGATGAGGCAGGTCTGACACTTAGACAGCTAATGCGACAAGCCCGACAGCGGATCGCTAAAGGCGGCTCTGTTATTCAAATATCAGTACAAACCTTTATGGAGTTAATTGAAAGTAACGGCAATATCTTTAGACTATTATTGAGAGAGCGTTCGGGAACATCTGCAGCTTTTCGAGCTGCAGTAATCCGAGAAATACGCTATTTTACTATGGAATTGTGTGATTACTTGCAAAAAGCGAATCAACTAGATGCTGATGTTGCCTATATGCAAGCTAATGCTGCGGTTACTATTGTATTTAGTGCAGGCTCAGACGCACTCGATATAGAAGATAAAGCCGAACGAGACCAATTAGCCCAACAAACTATTCAACAGCTCCGCTTCATAGCTCGTGGAGCACTTGAACTTAGTGACCGTCGTAAGAAAATGAGAAGAAATCGGTAGTTTTACTTTCTTGTTAATATTACACCTGTTTCAATATGATCGGTGTAAGGAAACTGATCAAACAAAGCAAATCTGTCAATTTTATGGGTTTTAACTAGTAGCGCTAAGTTTTCTTTCAGGCTTTCTGGGTTACAAGATATATAGATAATCTTGTTGAAACGACTCACTAGTTCAACACTGTCTTTATCTAAACCCGCACGAGGTGGATCAACAAGCACCGTATCGTAATTATATGCGGTTAAATCGAACCCTTCTAAACGTCTAAATTTACGTTCGCCATTCATAGCTTGGCTGAACTCTTCACTCGACATACGAACAATATCGATATTATCAATATTATTTTGACTGATATTTATTTGTGCTGAGCGAACAGATGTTTTAGATATCTCAGTACCTAAAACTCGATCAAAGTTCTCAGCAAGAGCAATACTAAAGTTACCATTACCACAATATAGTTCTATCAAATCCCCACAGGCATCTTTAGTTGCTTGCTGAGCCCATAATAGCATTTGCTCATTTACACCTGCATTTGGTTGGGTAAAGCTATTTTCTACTTGCTGATAAGTATATATTTTATTTCCAACTTGCAAAGACTCCATTACAAAGTCTTTATCAGCAATAATTTTTTGTTTTTTTGCGCGACCGATAATATCAACAGGTGCTATGGAAGAAAGTTGTATCTTTAGCTTTTCAACTTCCACTATCCAATTATCTTCTAAGGGTTTGTGGTACAACATGCTAATTAAGAGTTCACCACTTAAAGTTGATAAAAAATCTACTTGAAATAATTTAAAGCGTAGTTCTGTATTATTTCTAATTGCTGCAACTAAAGCCTTCATCGCTTTGTTGATTAATTCACTGGCAACAGGAAAATCATCCACCCTAAATTTTTTCTTGGTCTGGCTATCAAACATAATATAATAAAGGTCATCCCCATCGTGCCAAACTCTAAATTCAGCTCTTTGTCGGTAATTTAATGGTTTTGAAGGATATAAGTCAGCGGTAGGTAGATTAAAGTCACTAAATAATTCAGCCATATCTAGTTGTTTTTTAGATAATTGCGTATCGTAATTATCTGGATGAATATGACTAAACATATAAGTACCTTTTATAAATAAATAGAGATAGAAATAACAGCGCGAAGTTTACTCCCCACTTAGCTTTTGTCTAGGTTTTAATGCTCTGAATAGCATTAAAGTTCATTCGGTAGGTAAATTAGACAATAAAAAAGGCCGCTATTTGATCTTGCGGCCTTTTCTTAATTAATTTTATAACTTAGTCGTCGTGATTATTATCATCTGTTCGTTCGGGACGCTCTTTAGCTTCTCTTACTTTTAATGTGCGTTGTTGGAACTCTGTATCATTCAACGCAGAAATAGCAGCATCTAGGTCATCAGCAGCCATTTCAACAAAACCAAAACCTCTACGCTTGCCAGTATGTTTATCTTTCATTAAACGTACTGAAAGAACAGAGCCATGATTTGAGAAAAGCTCTCTAACAGCTGTTTCATTTGCTCTATAAGGTAAATTACCGACATAGAGTGTTCTAACGTCTTCATCTGAAACACTTACTACATTGGATGCTGATGAAGGAGAGCTTGCTGATGAGTTACCAGCAAATAATGGTGCGAGGAACGCACTAATAAATACGAAACAAGCTATAACAATAGGACTAGCTGGAACGATAGGGGTGATTAAATAAGCGAGGATGGTAAAAACAACAGCTATGATCACTGTTTGTAAGGTTGGAGACTTCATATAAAGATACCTAATTATTATTTTAATAAACTAATTTAACGGTGGAATAATGCTAATAACGATTCTATGTTACGCAGCTTTTTATAATGTGCAACTATGAAGTGCAAATTTTATGCAATTAATCACACTATATTAACTCTTTTGAATAAATGAAGTACTGATATGAAGTAAAAACACACGGTTTGCCGTATATGTAAGCAATCAGTTAATTATATGGAAATAACGCTTGTACTATATTATAAACTCTCTAGAATGCGTTCCAGTTCCAAGGGGTTCAGGCAAAAACCTATACCAACTGGACGTTTTGATAAGTTATCTTGTTTATTTTAAGCTAAATAAGCTAACTTAACGTTGAGTTTTAAAGTGTTTTAAAATACTTTGCTTTTTCTTTAAGAAAAACGTTGACATCAAAACTCGGAAGCG
>Ga0209292_1000250_pt1 | contig 75833 bp, 69 predicted proteins | sample GOMGulsemesocosm_2_FD_184634 | JGI IMG/M metagenome (GOLD analysis project Ga0209292, IMG submission 184634) | Methane-oxidizing microbial communities from mesocosms in the Gulf of Mexico - GOM9C Gulf of Mexico (SPAdes) (version 2) | ecosystem: Environmental > Aquatic > Marine > Cold seeps... | reverse complement strand
TCTTCTGCTTCCATGTCTAGCAGGTTAGTACCTTCTAGTTCAGCGCTACCGTTAGTCACTTCATAGTCATCACGACCAGCAAGCACATTACCTAGCGTACTTTTACCGGCGCCGTTTGGCCCCATGATGGCGTGAATTTCGCCTGGCTTAATGTCTAGGTTTAGGCCTTTTAGAATGTCTTTGCCTTCAACGCTGGCTTTTAAATCTTTGATCGTTAACATTTGAATGTGTTCCTAAAATTTTAAATTTGTTGTTGTGGGGCAGAACAATATTTTGCGGAGTCAGGTTGAAACCTTTTCAGACTCTACGCGATCGAGATATATTGCATTTACGTCCCTGTACGGCTGCCGGCTCGGCCATCCTTGGCCGATCGTAATCGAATAAACAAAGCGGAGCTTTGTTTATTCGATTACCCTACAGATCCCTCAAGCGAAACTTCTAATAACTTGCCAGCTTCTACAGCGAATTCCATTGGCAGTTCTTTAAATACTTCTTTACAGAAACCGTTAACAATCATTGAAACGGCTTTCTCTGTATCAATGCCACGCTGGCGGCATAAGAAAAGTTGTTCGTCGGAAACCTTAGAAGTCGTCGCTTCGTGTTCGACAACTGCGCTTGGATTTTTACTTTCGATATACGGGAAAGTATGAGCGCCGCATTTATCACCAATTAATAGTGAGTCACACTGGGTATAGTTACGCGCGCCTTTTGCACCTGGGCCCATCTTAACCAAACCGCGATAAGAGTTTTGGCTCTTACCGGCCGAGATGCCTTTAGTGATGATTGTAGACTTGGTATTTTTACCCAAGTGGATCATCTTAGTACCGGTATCGGCTTCTTGATAATTGTTGGTCAACGCAACGCTGTAGAATTCGCCTACTGAGTTGTCGCCTTTTAGAATACAGCTTGGGTATTTCCAAGTGATGGCAGAACCGGTTTCTACTTGCGTCCAAGATACTTTAGCATTGGTATGAGCAATAGCGCGCTTGGTTACGAAGTTGTAGATGCCGCCTTTACCGTCTTTATCGCCTGGGTACCAGTTTTGTACGGTAGAGTATTTGATCTCAGAATCGTCATGAGCAATCAATTCTACAACCGCTGCGTGTAGCTGGTTTTCATCACGCATTGGCGCCGTACAGCCTTCCAAATAACTTACGTGAGAACCTTCGTCGGCGATAATTAAGGTACGTTCAAACTGACCGGTTTTTTCTTCGTTAATACGGAAATAGGTCGATAATTCCATTGGGCAGCGAACGCCCTTAGGGATATAAACAAACGAACCATCACTGAATACAGCAGAGTTAAGCGCTGCGTAATAGTTGTCTTTTTGTGGAACAACGCTGCCCATGTACTTTTTAACCAGCTCCGGGTGCTCGTGTACGGCTTCTGATATTGGCATGAAGATAACGCCAGATTCCGCTAACGTTGCTCGGAAAGTGGTGCCGAGTGAGACTGAGTCAAATACGATATCAACGGCAACACCGGCTAAAGCCGCTTGCTCGTGAACAGGGATACCCAACTTTTCGTAAGTCGCTAATAGCTCAGGGTCAACTTCGTCTAAGCTCTGTGGACGATCAGCCATGCTCTTAGGTTCTGAATAATAAGAGACGTCTTGGAAATCAATGTCGAGGTGTTTAACTTGAGCCCAATTGGGTGGAGTCATTTCTTTCCACACGGCAAACGCTTTTAAGCGCCATTCAAGCAGCCATTCTGGCTCGCCCTTTTTCTTTGAGATAAAGCGAACGGTATCTTCGTTTAGGCCAGGAGCTAAAGTTTCAGATTCTACGTCGGTGACAAAACCGGCTTCGTATTCTCTGTCTATCTGGCGATCGATTTCTGCGTTATCCGTCATAGGAAAGACTCTCATCTCTATCATCGTCTACGGCCATGGGGGAGGCACTATCTTAATGCAAAAATCGAAAGGATCAGTGCAATAGGCTAAATAGTGGCCGGCCGGAATCTTAGTTTGTAATACCATACTAATTTGGTAGGGTATTTTAATCAATACCAAACTGGTATCGATTGCTGAATTATGGGCGCATATTCTATCAAAGTGGCCAGTTTATGACCAATGAAATTGATACTTTTAACGTAGATACGAATGTGTCTTATTTGAGGTTGGCTGTTTTAGAATTAATCGAAGGGCTCTGATATGATGAAGTCACGTATGATAAATCTCGCAAACAAAAGACATTTTTAAATGCTAAGAATTGGCAAGTTAACCGATTATGGTTTGGTCGTGCTAAATCAGCTCGCAGTAGCAGCGGCGGTTAAGCAATCGACCGATGATATTTCTCAGGCAACAGGTCTGACGGTTGCGACTGTGCGCAAGGTAATGAAAGCGATTGTCGATGCTGGCCTAGTGATAGCGCAGCGGGGCTCGAAAGGCGGTTATCGTATTGCCCGTGCTCCGGCTCAAATTAGTGTGTTAGATGTGGTACAGGCATTTGAAGGGCCTATTTCTTTAACAGAGTGCAGTGCCGATGATAATCAATGCGAAATCACAGAATCTTGTTCGCTATCCAGTAACTGGACGGGAATAAACGATCTTCTATTGCAGGTATTGGGGAATATCACCCTTGATGATATTCGTAACCCTGATGTGCAAGAGAGCTTGCATCATCAAATTGTCGACCAGCTGCAGCGGATTCAGTTAGTTAATATCTGAACAATCGTAGAATCTCAAGGCAGCGAATCTTGATTATTTAATCATCAGTAATGAGTGATAGTAGGCAATAGTATGAGAAATACGTTTATTGAACCTCAAATTGAGAACTGCGTTCTGTTAACGACCCTTCATTAAGTGCATTATCATGGCATATCTAGCCAACCTTGAGACGATTATGTATCGCATCGTATTATCACTCATCACCCTATTAACGTTATCTTTGAGTGCTTCAGTAAAAGCGGAAAGCTTTGAAGAGAGTGAGCTACAAGGTTATGGCGCATTCAGCCATCTTAATAAAGACTGGATGTTAATGGCTTTATACTCAGATAAAGCAGAGGATGCTTCTCAAGTGGGTAGCCCTCAACGTTTAGAAATTAAAATAGCCACCAAAAGATTTAGTCAACGTCGTTTTCGTTCTTTGTGGTTAGAAGCGTTAGCGATAGAGCATGGCGCCGATAAAATCTCAGCTAAGCAGGAAGAGTTATCTAAGTTTTTTAATATAGTACAGGGACCTCTGAAAGCTGGAGATACCCTTATTATTGAGCGCACTGAGTTGGGGACTGAAGTGAAAATTAACTATCACACCTTGGCGAACCTCTCTGCAGAGTTCCTTCCTTTAATCGTGCAAAGCTTGGTCGGTAAGCATCCTCCGACTCAAGCGTTAAAAACAGGTCTTACAGGCGGCGACAGCATACGTGCGCAAGCGAATCTGAGTATTCGCTTTGAACGCCTTGAGCCAACCTTACCTAGAATTTCAGAAATCTCTCGTTGGGGTAAGCGCATTCTAGCTAACTATTAATATCAAACTTCTACTCCACACCGTGAGCCAATCGAAGAGCCTTAAGGTATAATTCGCTAAAATCATTATCGAAATTGACCGCGTAGAGGCTTTTTAAATTCATGTTGGATGACTATCTTGACCGTTTTGGTGGCATTGGCCGTTTATACGGTATCGAAGGCTTAGAGCGCCTGCATAATGCGCACGTCTGTATTATTGGTATTGGTGGTGTCGGTTCATGGGCAGCAGAAGCGATTGCTCGCAGCGGTATTGGTGCGATTACCTTGATTGATATGGATGATCTTTGCGTTACTAATATCAATCGTCAATTGCCGGCAATGGATGGCAATACGGGCAAGCTTAAGGTTGAGGCTATGGCCGAACGCTTAAAGGCGATTAATCCGCACTGCAACATCACCACACATATGGAATTTGTGACTGCGAAGAACATGCGTGAACTGATTCATTCGGGGTTTTCGTATGTAATTGATTGTATCGACAGCGCGAAAAGCAAAGCGGCACTCATCGCTCATTGTCATATTAACAAAATTCGTATCGTTGTGACGGGGGCGGCAGGTGGCCAGATAGACCCTACGCAAATTCAAATAATCGATGTGAATAAGTGCGCGCATGATCCGTTGATCTCGAAAGTACGTTCAATACTGCGCACTGAGTATGATTTCTCTCGTAACCCTAAACGCTATTATTCTATTCCCTGTGTCTATTCGCTCGAACAGATGACTTATCCTCAATCAGATGGCAGTGTTTGCAGAACGAAACCGGGTGATAGTGGTGCGCGTTTAGATTGTGCTTCCGGATTTGGTTCAGCGACGATGGTGACGGGAACCTTTGCGTTTATTGCAGCCTCTCGAGTTGTGAAGCGCATCGCAGAAGCCGCAGGAAAAAAGTCATAAATGACTAGTACTGTCGTTATCATCCGTTAAGTCTTCAGCAAGCGTTGAAAAACAGATAAACTTAAGGTCTATAATAATATTAGATGACGATCATAGTGAGTAGGGATTAGTGATGGCAGATCCAAAATACGATATTTATTTTCGGGGGGAGGTTTTACCAGGGGCGGACGACGCTCAGGTGAGAGCGGCTATCGCAAAAATCTTTAAAGCCGACGATGCCAAGCTGGCTCAGTTATTTTCAGGTAAGGTCAATACGATTAAGAAATCGGTTGATAAGGCGATAGCGGCTAAATATCAGCAAGCCTTCAAAAATGCCGGTGCTAAAGCGATTATCACTGTCGCTAAAGAAGCCGTTAAGCCAGAAGCTCCTAAAAAGGAAGCCGCTGAAATAGTTAATACAGCGGTGACTAAAACTCACTCGGTTGCTGCAGAAACACAAACTGTGGCAGGAAGCTGGGATATCTTACCCAGTGGCAGTGATTTATTGGCGCCAGATGAACGGCGTAATATTGCTGATGCGGATATCGATACCAGCGCTATCAAGATGGTTTCTCCTTTTACCGAAGTTGAAGTCGTCGATAAGCCTATTCCTCCTGCCCCAGATACTCGTCATATCTCGGTTGCAGAAGTCGGTGGGGATATGAACCCTGATCGTCCTGCGCCAGTAGCAGAATTAGAATTGGATTTATCCGAGTTTAGCGTGGCGGAAGTTGGGGTTGCTTTAGTGGATAAAAAAGAGAAGGACGTACCGCCTGCGCCGGATACAAATCATATCAAATTAGTTTAAAAAATGAGCAGTTTGCATCTATAGTTAAAACAGTTGCTAGGTAAAAAGGCTTGGTATTCTGAATAACTAATCTGAGTGGATGCTATGAATAACCACATTTTTGCGGTTTCTTCCTGTTTGTCGGTCTTAGTATTATTAACGGCGTGCAGTACTCAGTTTAAATATCAAGAAGAGCCTACGATCTATCCTGTCGCTAGAGGCAAGGTCGCCATTTCCTATCTAGAACTCGCTTTTCCCGTCAATAAATCTCAGCAGCTTGCCTTGCAACTGGCCTTAGTTAAGCATAAAACACAAGCTGCCAAGCAGGAGCGATGGTTGTTATTACACCATGTACCTTATCAATGGCTGTGGGTTGAGTGGCAGGGGGAACAATTGCATTTGTTGGCGGTAGGCCCTTTTAATACTGATCAAATGATGAATCAAAGGCGAATAATTCAGCAGGGGATTGGGGGATTGCATTCAATGCCAGCGGTCGCTTTGCTTGTCCCGAGTTCGGATACCAAGCTAAATTCAGCTGCATTGGCGGAGATCAGCCCCAGCGGCGAGTCAGATAATGAAATTCTAGGGATTAGAGAAGAGAGGTGAAAGATGAAAGATGAAGAGTATTCTAATTGATTGACCCTTTAGAATATCTCCATCTCGGAATTGAAAGTAACAGGCGGTTTTCTTTTTATCTATGCCACGTGTTTTAACACCAGCTGGCAATGCCTTGAGGCTTTTCTAACAGTTCTTGTACATTAGCTTCTAATATTCGGTAACCCACGTTGCCATACAGTTTTTGGCGACCATTATCGAGTAGGTAGGTTGGGCTGCCTTCTAATTTATGCTGTTCTCGCATGTCCATATCAGCGCAAAGTGCCGCAATGGCTAAACCACACTCTATCTTCTCTTGGATTAAGTTAATCGGGAGCGCTAGTTTCTCAGCCAATTCCGATAATATAGTGAGTTTGCTGATGTCTTTAGCCGCTAAAAAGAACGCGCTGCGAATGTCCCAAATCAGCTGTTGGAAGTCGGTCTTGGATACCTTGCCTTCGTTCACCAATAGCTGCACGGCTTTTAAATATAAATGGCTATTGGCTGATGATGCTGGGCGGCAGGTTAGCCAAACATTCGGGTTGATTTTTAAATGAGGGAATTGTTCAGCCACCTTTAATACATGTTGATTGAAGCCTTCGAACCCTCCTTTACTTTTCCAGCCTTCGCCAATGCGCTTTTCTGTATTACCAAAAAGCGTAATGAAGTGTTCGTTTACTTGGATGTCAGCGGTGAATTGCTGATGGAGCTCATCTAGACGAATTTGTGCGACGTAAGCCCAAATACAAAGAACATCGGTAAAATAATCAACGGTAACTTTAGCCATAGTTAAACCTTATAAGTGGGGAAGTGTATTGATAAAATCGGTATAACTATAATGGAATATAGGTGTGAGTCAAATAGCTTTATTATGGCTGGCGAATCGGTAAGATTGCCACTATGATTACTGTCGATGAACGTTAAATGAATGGAAGCACTAGGCTGTCTATGAGCTCAGAGAATAAGCGATTAATTGAAAAGCACATCGATCTGTCTTGGAATAAAGGCAAGTATGGTTTGTTGAAGCAGATTGTGGCCAAAGGCTTTCGTTATCAAACAACGTTTAAAGATGGCTTCCGAGACTTCGATGGCTATATCGAATATGTCGAAAATATTCGCCAAGCGGTGCCGGATTTGCAGGTTTCCGTGGAAGAAATTATGGCGGAGGAGGATAAAGTTATAACATTCTCGACATTTTTTGGCAGCTTTAATAAACCCCTTTTTGGTATGCCTGCAAACGGTAAGGTGATCGCCTTTTCTGCTGCTTCTGTTTGGATTGTTTATCGTGGCAAAGTCATTGAGCAAACAACGATGGTTGACTTGTCGGGCCTACAAAAGCAATTAAACGCTTGATCCTGAAGTATCTTATTTTATTAGTGAGCATTTCATATTACGAGTGACTTGGACGAAATAAGCCACTTCTTGGATGTAATGCGCCACCTAAAAATTACATATCATTACATAAGCCTCTATTTTTGAAACAATATCTATTTCTTAAGCTGGCATAATGCTGCCGAATTTCCTTTGTATCTTTACAGGCCAGATCATAACTTAAACAATATGAGTCTGGGAGATGCGATCACTTAAGAATAGGTTTTCTTCATGAAACATCGTGTATTAGTTGCAGCTATTTCTGCTGCTGTTGCTGCGCCGACAGCCATGGCTTCCGGTTATAAATTAAATGAACAAAGCGCTAGTGGCGCGGGCACTGCGTACGCAGGTCGTGCTGCCGTTGTTGAAGATGCCAGTGTCGTATTTTATAACCCAGCGGGTATGGTAAAGCTTAAGCGTGCTGAGTTCATGGTTGGTGCTTCTTATATTGATGCTTCTGGTAGCTTCACCCCAAAAAGTTACACCAATGGTGCCGGTAAAACTTATACTGCTGAAGATCTAGGTCCTTATTCTGACGGTGGTGACTTCCTTTCTGCGGCGACAATTCCTTACGCTTATTTCGCGATGCCGATCAACGATAAATTCGCAGCAGGTTTTGGAGTTTTTGTTCCTTTTGGTACCAATACTGATTATGACGATGACTTCATTGGTGGCGGTTTTGCCGATCAAACTAAATTAACCTCGATTGAATTTCAACCCGCGGTTGCTTATCGTTTTAACGATCAGTTATCTTTTGGTTTCGGTCTAGATGTTGCGTACATGAAGGGCTTGATTTCTAAACAGGTTGATACCGTTCCTTATAATGAACAGCTTAAGTATTTGAATGGTGGTAAAAACCCAGCACATGCAGCACTTGGGTTTGCTGAATTAACGGATGAGCAATGGGCCGGCTCTGCAGGCTTTGAAAATCACTACGAAGTAGAAGGTGATGATTGGGCTTTTGGCTATAACCTAAGCACGATGTGGGATATCAATTCAGATATTACTGTGGGTATTGCTTACCGTTCGCAGATGGAATTTGAATTGCGTGGAGATTCTGCGTTTGAAACTAAAACAAGTGTTGTTGGCTTAACGAAAGCGCCTACCGATTTTCCAGGGACTTCAGTATCTGCGGGTGATTATATTATAGCCCCTGTTGATGGTGCTACCGGTTCAGTACCTAATCAAGCTTCTAAAGTACCGCTAACGACTCCTCAGTCTTTAACCGTTAGTTATGCTCATCAATTAACCAATCAACTTCAGCTGTTAGCAGGTGTAACTTGGACTCAGTGGTCTGTATTTCAAGACTTTGACATCATCTCAACTGAATCTGAGACCGGTGTTATTGAATCATTAAGTGGACTTGGTGAGGATAATGGTTATATCGGTCATATCGAAGAAAACTGGAGCGATACTACGGCGTTTGCAATTGGTGCTAATTACCAGTTGAACGATGACTGGCTATTGCGTGCTGGTTATGCCAATGACCAAAGCCCAGTAAGTAATACTTACCGTACAGCTCGTGTGCCAGATAATGATCGTGATTGGATTAGTGCTGGTTTTAATTATCGCATTAACCAAGATCTAGATGTCGATTTTGCTTTGTCTTACTTGTTCTTCGAAGATACTCAGGTGAACGAATATGACCGTGATTTAGAGGGTAACCAGAAAGGTGCAGCTAACCTTCAAGGTGATTACTCAATGGATGCAACGGCTTATTCTTTCCAGGTTAACTACAAGCTATAAGCGCTTTTACTGACCTAATTAGATATCAATAAAAACGGCGAATACTGCAAAGTATTCGCCGTTTTTTTCTTTATGTTTTAGCCCTGCTTCACATTCATTGTAATATCTGCAGTAAAAACTGTTTCTCCGGCAGTATCTTTAACAACCACTGGCACGATAACATCGCCATTCACAGACCAATCTAAACCTGTGCCATCTGCGACGGCAATCAAATCTGTTTTGGCTTTTTTTACATACTGAACTGTCATGCCAGCAGGAATCCAACGTGCTTTTTTCGGTACTGAAACATCGGTCATAGTGCCACCGGCCAGCTCGGCCATATTACACATAGCGATCGCATGTACGGTACCAATATGATTGTGTACACGACGGCGTTTTTTGATACTGATCTGACAATAGTTCGGGCGTAAGTCATCAAAGCGGGGTTTAATTGAACCGAAGTAGGGAGCCACTAAGCAAACGGCTTTGCTGAAAATCCAGTTGCCAGCAGGTAACTTACTTATTTTGTTATACATAGCTAATGCATTCATAGCGATAGATCCTTGTGCTGTTATTATGGGAGTATCTTTCATTAATAGGTCATTGCACTGATGTACGTGCACGGAGTTGATGGAGCGACCACAGAATCATCTTTGCATAAGCGCAAAGTTATTTCTAGAATAATATTCTAATTTGTTCTTGTGGTGTACTATAGTGTGATGAAAGTATGATTGAAGACAGTAGGATGAGATCGTTATTGTGAGTAACCAGGTTGCTAAGCCACAAGTAAAACAAGTCGTAAAACAACAAGCAAAAACCGAAGCGAAAAAGCGCCAGATTCTACTGGTTGCTTTACAGTGCTTTACTGAGCAGGGTATTGCTGGCACGACCATTGAGATGATTCGTGAAGCATCGGGCATGAGTGTCGGCAGCCTGTATCACCATTTTGGTAATAAAGATAAAATTGCTGCTGCTGTATTTATTCAAGGTATGCGGGAATTTGGCGATTTATTACGCGAGTATTTAGTTGATATTGAGTCTCAACCAGAGCTGATGGCTATTGAGAAGGCGGAGCTTGGAGTGAGGGCTATTGTTTATGCCAATGTTGATTGGATCGCGACAAACCCTGACTGGGCTCGATTTGTGTTTCATCATCGTTCTATAGTTGCGACTGCCGGTGCTGAAACAAAATTAACCGGTGATATGCAGAATTTTTATAAACAGTTGTTCACTTGGTTTAAGCCTTTTAAAGGGCAGAAGATTTTTCGTTCGATCCCTATTGAGCTGCTTTCGTCATTAATATCTGGCCCCAGTCATGATTATGCGCGTCACTGGTTAGCGGGTCGCTATAAAACCCCTTTAGCTGAACATCGAGAAGAGTTTGCTGCAGCGGCTTGGAATGCAGTGAAAGCAAATAATCTATAAATAATAAAATGATTCAGTAATTTAACAAAATTGAGTATTCGATATGTCAAAGAAGAACATTGGCCTAGCGGGCCTAGCCGGATTAACAGGAATGGGAAGCGCGGACTCTCAGCCAGAAGTTAATACTGCAAATCACTCGGGATCGGTTTATTCAACTGAAATCGGTCGTACTTGCCCTAAGTGCGGTAAAGCGAAAGAAGAATGCAGTTGCTCAAATGAATCCATGCCAGAAGGTGATGGTATTGTCCGCATCCAACGTGAAACCAAAGGCCGTAAAGGAAAGGGTGTTACTTTGGTTATGGGGGTTTTATTAGCGCCAGCGGAGTTGAAAAAATTAGCCAAAGAGTTAAAACAAAAGTGCGGTGTGGGTGGTGCGGTGAAAGACGGAGTGATTGAAATTCAGGGCGATGTGCGCGATCAGTTGTTTGAAGAAATGAAGCAGCGTGGTTTTAAAGTAAAAAAATCAGGGGGATAAAAACCCTCAAACTTTAGAACTCAAAACATAAAAAAGGCGCTATCATTATGACCGCGCCTTTTTTTGATTTTAACGCTTAATTTAGGATCTATTTATTCAATAAATAGTTCACTAATAAGGATACAGGACGCCCTGTTGAACCTTTATTTTTACCACCAGAGTGCCAAGCTGTGCCCGCGATATCTAAGTGAGCCCAAGATTGGCCTTCTGTGAAGCGTGCAAGAAAACAAGCGGCGGTGGTTGAGCCCGCAAGGCGACCGCCTATGTTTGCGATATCGGCAAAGTTAGAATCCAATTGCTCTTGGTAATCGTCTTCTAGCGGTAAGCGCCAAACCTTATCGTGAGAATCCACGGCGGCTTTTTGCAACTCTCCTGCTAGTACTTCATCTTCAGTAAATAAACCAGAATTTACCGCACCCAATGCCATCATGCAGGCGCCGGTTAGGGTTGCAATATCAACAATGGATGCTGGCTTTAGGTTATCAATGGCATAAGTTAGCGCATCACATAATACTAAGCGGCCTTCGGCATCGGTATTCAAAATCTCAACGGTCTTACCAGAAAGCGTGGTGACGACATCACCCGGTTTGCTGGCATTACCTGCTGGCATGTTCTCAGCGGTGGTGATCATGCCGATAATGTTGATCTTAGGTTTTAGTTCAGTTAGTGCGGTCATTGCACCGAGAACTGAAGCTGCACCACACATATCGTACTTCATCTCATCCATGCCAGCACCAGGCTTAAGACTAATACCACCGGTATCAAAGGTGATACCTTTGCCTAAGATCATGTGAGGTGCTTCATTAGCATCCGCGGCACCTTGGTACTTCATGATAATGAATTTACCCGGCTCGCTAGACCCTTTAGAAACAGAAACGAATGCGCCTGCGCCCATCGCTTCTAGTTCAGCTTCATCAATAAAAATGGTTTCTATTAAACCGGTTTCTTCGGCTAGTACTTCCGCTTGTTCCGCTAGATAAGTCGGAGTGCAAATATTCGGTGGCATGTTGCCAAGATCTTTGGCAACAGAGATTCCGTGAGCGATTGCTTGGCCTTTTTCTAGCGATGCCTGCAAACTTGCATCACCTGCCCAAAGAATGTTTTCTATCGAATCGGAGTAATCTTCCGCTTCGTGCTCAGGCTTGCTTTTGGTTTGATCAAATAAATACAGTACATTTTCACACGCTATAGCGGCTTGTTCTGCTTTCCAGGCATCGCTCTTATTAATTACTGGGACATCTTGTAAATACAGAGCAGCTTGAAGGGCGCCAGACTTTTTAATCGCGGTCGCTGCGGCTTCAGCAATTTTAATGAAGTTTTTTGGCGTAATACCAGCGGCTGTTTTACCGCTACCTACTAATATAAGGCGTTGAGTGGTTATGCCAGGCACTTTGATAAGCATCAAGGTTTCGCCGGTTTTACCATTAAAGTCACCGCTATCAAAAATATCGGTCAAATATTGTTCAGCAACGGTATTGATGTTATCGGCTGCGCTGGATAACTGGCCTTTATCATCAATGCTAACGACGATGCAGCTAGCAATAAGTTCGACGGCGTTCTCTTGAGTTGTACTGAATTGCATTATTGACTCCGGTTATGAGATATAAATGTTGTTTAAATAGATTTGAATATACGTATAACAATAAAGTATAGATGGGTTCTTAGGGAAGAAATATCAAGCTTCTTTTGAATGGGTCTTTGCTAGCCGATTTAGTGAGAAAGCGATACACTGCGCAACAGTAGTAATATTGTTATTTTAGGGCGCTAATAGAAGGCTAAAAGTTTGATTATTTTTCGATATTTATCCCGAGAACTGTTTACCTCTATGGCAGCAGTGACGGGTATATTATTAATGATATTAATGAGCAGTCGCTTAATATATCAACTAACGGCTGCGGCTGCAGGAAAGATCCCGCTCGAGATTGTATTTTTTACACTGCTATTACGCATGCCTTCTTTCTTAGAAATGATTCTCCCTCTGTCTTTGTTTATCGCAATCTTATTAGCTTACGGTCGTTTATACGCTGAAAGTGAAATGACAGTGCTAACCGCGACCGGTTTTTCTAATACTCGTTTATTAGGCTACACCTTATTGCCCGCCGGTATTATTACTTTACTGGTTGCCTTTTTTAGCTTGTATCTTAGCCCGTTGGGGGCACAGAAGATGGAAGATTTATATCGTAAACAAGCCACTATGACCGAATTTGAACTACTGGTTCCTGGACGTTTTCAGAGTACCGATAAGGGCAGTCGCGTTACTTATACCGAAGGCTTAAGTGCTGATAAAAGCCAAATGAATAATGTATTTATTGCCGATGGTAATACGATCTTGTTGGCACAAACGGGTACTCAAAAAGTCAATCCGGATACCGGCTCACGCTTCTTGGAGTTGCATAACGGCAAGCGCTTTGATATTGCACCAGGGAAGTTGGATGTAGAAATTTTAGACTTTGACCTGTATGGGGTGAAAATTGCTGATGAGCAAGCAGAGCGAAGAAAAATTAAGAAAGAAGCCGTTCCTACTTCTGAGTTACTTGGTTCAGACCAAGCTCGGCACGTATCTCAATTACAATGGCGCTTCTCTTTAATTATTATGGTACCGATCTGTGCCATGATCGCTTTTCCTCTCTCGAAGGTGAATCCTCGACAAGGGCGTTTTGCTCGGCTATTCCCTGCGATTATTTTATTTATGGTGTATATCACACTGCTCATTTCTTTACGGGGAATGTTGAGTAAGGGGGATATATCGCCTGCGATTGGTATGTGGTGGGTGCATGGGGTGTATGCCCTGATAGGTTTGGGGCTCTTGTTTGTTCCCGAGTGGAATCGTCGCCGTAAGATTAGGAGTTCTTGATGCGCCAGTTAGATTCTTATATCGCACGTAATGTATTAATGGCGACCTTAGTTGTGATGGTTGTGATTGTGGGTCTTGATGCTATTTTTACCTTGGTAGATGAGCTCGATAATTTAAAAGGCAATTACAAGCTCGTTGATGCGCTTTTCTTTTCAGGTCTTCGATTGCCGCGTCGTGTCTATGAGTACATGCCGATGGCCTGTTTGATAGGCTGTTTAGCTGGACTTGGGTCTATGGCCGCGAGCAGTGAGTTAACAGTAATGAGAGCTGCGGGTATTTCGATTAATCGTATTGTCTTGGCGGTATTGAAGCCGATGGCGGTATTGATGTTTGTTTCTCTTCTATTGGGTGAGTACGTTGTGCCTTCTTTAGAGAAAATTGCTCAAGCACATAAAGCCGTAGCTCAAGGTGCGAGTGAGGCACTGTCGAATAAAGGTAAAGGCTACTGGCATAAAGAAGGTAGTACCGTTATGCGTTTTAATGCGGTTGAACCCGGAGGCGTTTTACACGGTATTACGCGCTATGAATTTGCCGAGGGTGATGGCGCGCAGACACATGAATTAAAGCGGGTTGTCTATGCTCAGCGGGCTTTGTATCAGCGCGCTTATTGGCAGATGGAGAATATTGTTATTACTCACATTGAAGATAACAGTGTCTGGCAAGAAAAGCAGTCGACTGGACGCTGGGATACAGAGCTTACGCCGGAAAAACTCAGCGTTGTGATCGTCAGTCCACGTGATATGTCGATTTCTGGGCTGTATCAGTATGCCAGCTACCTGGATGAGCAAGGCTTGAATTCGGATGCTTATATGCTGTCTTTTTGGCGTAAGGTTACGCAGCCGTTAAGTACTTTTGCTCTGGTTATTTTAGGCATATCCTTTATTTTTGGCCCTTTACGTTCGGTGACTCCAGGTTATAGAATCTTTAGCGGCATTATTGTCGGTATGGTTTATAAATACGCCGAAGAGTTACTTTCTCCTGCGAGTATCGTATTGGGCTTTGAGCCTGTTCTGGCGAGTATTATTCCCATCTTGGGCAGTTTTACACTGGGATTATTGCTGCTGAGGAAAGCTTCTTAATTCCGTTTTATTCAAAAAAGCTCGCTAATACTCTAGCGAGCCTGCAACAAAGTCTTTAGTATGAATAATTAGTGATTTTAAAACTGGCAAAAAAATAATAAAAGGCCAAATTATTCATGTTAGAGCTATTTCTTTCTGCTTGTGGCGCAGGCATGTGCATTGCTTTGATGATGCTTATTTTAAAAGATTTTTATCATTCTGTTGCTGCGCGAATTTTCTTAGTATTAATTGGCTGTGCTTTTGTGCATATGTGTCATAACTGGTTACCTGCTTCACTGTCTTCTTATGCTTATATGGTTGAAAGTGCAGCTCCCGCATTTTTTTGGATGAGTTGTCGGCTAATTTTTCAAGAAGGCTATCGATTACCCCGTATCGGATTATTTATAGCCATATATAGCTTTACCACCCCCGTCATTAAGCATTTGATTACACTATCGCTGGATATGACGCCAGCTTGGGTTGAGTTTTTAGGACGAGAAGTGCAGCAATATTGCGAATATTCCTTGGTGATCATGGGGATGTTTGCTTTATTTCGAGGTCAAAATGATGATTTGGTTGAGTCGAGGCGTCGATTACGATGGGCCATTATGGGGGCTTCAGGGCTTTCGCTAGGCTGGGCTGTTTTCTCATTTAATTTACAGTTTGGCTCTGCAATTTCTAGAATATTGGCAATCGATGCTTCTATATTAATTATTATATGGTCCCTTTTTAAAGGGCGCAGTGATATTTGGGGGGGCGAAAATCTTGTGATAAAAACAGCTTCTTTGGATGTTGTTGCAGAGCTTGGCTCGTCCGTGAGTGAAAGCCAAATTGAGGATGCTAATGAATTAGCTGATGAGGTTGAAGAGTCTGAAGAGTTATCTCGCGTGAAAGAGATTATGTCTCAAGGCTTTTATAGGCAGGAAAAGTTAACCTTAAGAGACCTCGCGTTAGAATTAGCACTGCCTGAGTACAAGGTTAGGAAGGTTATAAATAAAGAGCTGGGTTACCGAAATTTTAATGAATTCATTAATGAATATCGAATTAATGAAGCTGCCCAGAGATTAATTTCAGAGCCAGAAACTCCAATATCCAATATCTCTCTGGATGTTGGGTATCGCACGCTAAGCTCTTTTAATCGCGCATTCCGTAAAGAAAAAGAAACGACCCCAACAGCTTATCGCGAATCCAAGTGACGTGAAATGACAGTTTATTCGTAGGAATATCACAATTAAGCAAGCGCTTGGTTTGTGAAAGTATCACCTCTGTAGCCCCCATTATCACAGGCTTTTAAAAGAATTGCACAACGATTGTAACGATCTAATTAGCGAAATGGATTTACCTATTGATCAACAGTCGTTTTACTGGAGTCACTTCAAAAAGACTTCGTATTAGCAATTATAAAACTAACTCCGCTGATAATTTCGAATCTTCTTTGAAGCCAAACTATAAAAAAGATAATTACCCTTAAGTGGGACCTTCCTTATATGAGGCACAGAATAAAAATGAATTTACCATTAGTTAAATTAGGTTTGGCGTCAGCCATTGCAGTTGCAGCAGTTAGTATGACAGGTTGTGGAGGTAGTAACGATTCTGAATCAGCTTCTGAAATTAATGCTGATGGAAGCGTTGTAGATCGTTTCGAATGTATCGACTCTTCTACAGTAGGTAGCCGTGTGATCTGTATTGGCGCCGCGGATGATTTAACCGATGCAACGGTTTCTGATGAGCTTGTGACAGCATTAAGTACCGCTCAGTCAGGCGATACCATTGTATTACCACAGGGGCGTTTCAATATTGCGACTGAGCTAACTTTCGATGGTAATGGTAGTTTGGGCCAAGATACTATGGTTACAGGCTTAACCATCCGCGGTGCGGGTATGTATAAGACCATTCTAGACTTTGATGGAGCAACAGAGGAAGGTGCTGCAGCTAAGGCCGACGGTTTCTTCATAAGTAATACTAATGACATTATCTTAGAAGATTTTGGTGTATATGAAGCACCTAATAACGCGATTAAGATTAAGAAGGCGAATGGCATCATTATGCGTCGCTTAGCGACCGTTTGGGAAACAGATTATCAAGATACCAACGGTGCTTATGGTTTATACCCAGTAGAAACTCAAAACGTACTAATCGAGGACTGCTTCGTAAAAGGTTCTGCAGATGCCGGTGTTTATGTAGGACAGAGCTCTAATATTGTAGTGCGAAATAACATCGCTGAGAAAAACGTAGCCGGTATCGAGATTGAAAACTCAACCAATGCCGACGTATATGGCAATACTGCTATTGGTAATACCGGTGGTATCTTAATTTTTGATTTGCCAATTGGTAACGGCCTATATGGTTCGGGCGTTCGTATTTTTGATAACAAGGTCATCGAAAATAACGCCAAAAACTTTGCGGTTCAAGGTACATTTGCTGGTGGTGTTCATATTGTGCCGCCAGGTACAGGTGTGATCGTACTTTCAACGTCAGATGTTGAAATTTTTGATAATACCATTACTGATCACAAAACGATGGCTGTTGCAGTCACTTCTTATGGAATGCCAGACCCTGAAGTTTTTAGTCCGCCAAAAACGAATTTTGCTGATTTTACTAAGCCAGCAGATCATGCCGATAACGAAGGCAAGGTATACTCATACGGTGATCTTGGTCCCTACTTTACTACCTATGTAGATGGCTGGAGCCCCTTAGTTCGCTCTATCAATATACACGATAATACTATTGTTAATGACCCTACCGTTTATGCTCCAGAAGGCTCATTAATTAGTGAAGTGATTTTAGGTTATACGTATGCAGGCCATCAAGTACCGGATGTTTTGTATGATGGAATCGGAGAAGGCATGGCTCAGGCGTCAGGCTCAGGCACAGGCCTAACGGATATTATGAATGGTTATAATGCGGTTGCTGTAGGGCTGGCACAGACTATCGAAGGTACTGCTTTAGTCTTGGATGGAATGGATACTCCAGAAACGGATGCCCAAGCTGCTTTGATTCGTGAAATAGCGGCTAAAAGCCATGTTGTTGGCTTAAATAAAATACCTGCTGATACGGAAGAAGGCGATATCGCGGCTGCAGTGAGTACTGCAGTCAACGCAGAGTATGGCGCTTATTTAGCGGCAGATTATGTTTGTGTCTCGAATAATGGTGACACCAATCAATCGTCTGTATTCCCAACGAATCCTGCTGATTGGACATTTACTATGGCTCCTCCAACTCCTGATCCAGCTTTCAGCGCGTCTGACGAAAGCATGACTTGTGGAGCTGGTAAGGTTCCTTATGTTGGTGCTGCTGCGACGGTAACAGTTGCAGGTTCGGCATATGGTTGTGGTGCAGATGACAAAACATCTAAGCATTGTGTGCCTGCTGCTGAGTAATACTGTAGTCGAGTAACGAATGGCATGACTTTATGTGTTAATAAAAGAGTCTGCTGTAATTTACATTTCTTGATTTGTATTGCCAAGGAGGGCTTCGGCCCTCCTGTTTTAAATGTTTTATGTTGTATAGGTGTTTTATGAAAAAAATCACAATGTTTTTTGCCTCGGTCATCATGTCTGGTTTAACTGCATGCGGAGGTGGTGGCGGTGCAGGCGGCGATTCTGATCCTACTCCTACACCGGGTGATTCCGATAAAAATCCAGCGGCTAATGTTAGTTGCGCGGCGTCAGAGCGAACGGTTCAGTGGGAAGCACTACTGGCAGGAAATGCTACTTATCTATCAGAATATCAATTGTTTTCGAATTCATGTGATCCGACGAGTGGGCCTAGTGACCGCGGATTAGCTTATGATTTAAGTGTTCCATTATTTACCGATTACGCGACTAAATATCGATTTGTCTTTATTCCTGAAAATACCAAGGCAGCGTACTCTTCGGGAGCAGATACTACGCTAGAAGATGGCAGGATATTGTATGCCGATGATGGCGTTATAGATTTCCCAATTGGCACCGTTATTGTAAAAACATTCAGTTTACCTAGCGATACTAGTGATCGTGGGTTTGATAAAGAAAACATGGTTGAGACACGTTTGTTGATACATCGTGCAACAGGCTGGAAGGCACTGCCTTATGTTTGGAATGCTGCTAAGACAGATGCGCAGCTTGATTTTAATGGGGACAGTCAGCAAACCTCGATCATGCATGGCTCTGAGCAATTGAACTTTACTTATAATGTTCCAGATCCGCAAAAATGTCAGCGCTGCCATCAGGTAGAAGGTAAAACAAAGCCGATTGGGCCGAAGGCTCGGTATTTGAACATGGATTACACCTACGCAGACGGTACAACTAAGAACCAACTAACCCAGTGGGTGGATAAAGGCTTATTAGAAGAAGCTAGCTTACCTGGTGTCGTCGAGGCGGTACCCGTATTTAACGATAGTACCGTATTGGGCGAGATTGAAGATTTAGAGAAGGTTGCCAAAGGTTGGTTGGATATTAACTGTGCTCATTGTCACAATCCGGCAGGTGATGCTAGTAATACCAATATGCATGTTGAATATACTCGATCGTACACATCTGACAAATCTGGTCATGGCGTCTGTGAAGATCCTGTTTCTGGAGCCGGATCTGGTTTTGCGTATATTATCGTCCCAGGAGATGCGGACAGCTCTTTACTTACTTATCGTTTGGGCACTCGTAATGCAGGTGAGCTTATGCCGCCATTAGGTCGTGATCTTGTTCATACGGAAGGGCATGCGCTAGTATCTCGCTGGATTAATAGTTTGAACCCTAGTGATGGTACTTGTGGTCAGCAACAGCCATAAAGCATTTTTCACTGTTTATTCAAAGGCTCCTTATGGAGCCTTATTTTTATCTGTTTGTTCCAGTCTTTGAATTTTCCTGCTGTAATTTATTAAGTAACTATTGATATGAATATATTTTTAATATTGTTGTTAACTATAGGTCTGTTTGCCTGTGGTTCTGAGTCTCGGGAGGTTGGTAGTGGGACATCTATTGGCCCTAATCCAGATGAAAGCAATGAGATTTGTGAAAACAATGGTGGCATCAATTGGCAGGCATTACTGACGGCTCAGTGTCAGCAACTGTCGGATTATAATCTTTTTACAGACTACAGTGATCCAAGGAGTGGGCAGCGTATTGGGGGGGTAGCCTATCAGTTAAATTCACAGTTATTTACCGATCATGCCCGTAAATATAGGTATGTATTTATGCCTCCCGATACGCAGGTTACTTTTGTTAATTCTGAGGTATTGGATTTTCCTGTGGGTAGTGTATTTGTAAAAGTGTTTGCGTTACCAGAGGATACTAGCAAGCCAGAAGAAAATATTATTGAGGTGCGTTTGATGATACATCGGCCATCGGGCTGGGTTGGCTTACCTTATGTTTGGGATAAGCAGGCACAAGATGGTCATCTAGATTTAAATGGTGAATCAGTCCCTTTTACTATGTTACATAAAGGCGAGGAATATCAAAATTATTATGCGGTGCCTACTTATGGTAGTTGCCGTAATTGCCATCAATATAATGGCGATATGACTTTAATTGGGCCTAAGGCACGATTATTAAATAAGGAAATTATTGTTGCAGGCGAACCCGTGAATCAATTAGTTTATTGGCAACAGGAAGGCTTGCTGCCGGAAGGAAGCTTGCCGTCTAATGTTGAGTATGCGCCGGACTGGCGCGACGAGGCTGAAGATTTAACCGATAGGGCAAAAGCGTATTTGGATATAAATTGTGCTCACTGCCATAGACCGGAAGGCGCTGCTAGTTTATCGGGTTTGAAAATGGAGTACGGACGTAAAGCGATAGATTACCATCACGGAGTTTGTAATTCCGCCCATGGTTGGCGGGGTGGCGGTTTTGATATCTGGCCAGGAGATAGCGATAATTCTTCTATGCCGTTACGCATGACGTTATCAGGCGCGCCGGATCGAATGCCGCCGATTGGGCGTAGCCTGGTTGATGTAGAGGCTGTTGAGTTAATTAAGCAATGGATTGATGCTATGTCTTATAAAGAATGCGCAGCGCAAAATAAATAATACGTGATGCTCGTTAGCTCTTAAAATCTGGATCAAATACAATGCGCGTAAAAGAAGCGTGGTCATGCCACGTCTTTTCTTGCTTATCCCAAAGTGCCCACCAAAAGCCAAAACCAGCAAGACCAATCGAGAAAAACCCAATAGTAATTCGCAGAATGCACTGACCAATGGACAGTTGTTGCTGAGGCTTTAGTTCGTTAGCAATTCTCAATCCCCAAGCTTTCATGCCTAGTGTTTGTCTTTTGCGACGCCAAAAAGTTGAATAGAAAAAGAAAATTATAATGAAGAAGTAACTTGCCGCGACTGAAAACGGTAGTTCGCCAATAGGATTACCGTCATTGAGTATGTGTGAGCTAGCTGGGATCAGTATGGCGGCTAATAAAAAACTAATGCCGAGAATGTTGAATAAATCATAAACCATAGCGGCTAATCGACGCCAAAGTGGAGCTGAAGGTAAGTTTAGATCGGACATAGGGAATTTTCGCAGTAAAAGTGGTGCGATTTTAACAGCTTGTTTTATGGCGGTCTATCAAAGGGGGTTTGCGCTGCGCTAAGAAATCGCTGGCAATGCTTTCTTAAATTACAGGCATAAAAAAAGCCTTGAAAATAAGGCTTTAATTAAATGGTACCAGTGGGCGGAGTCGAACCGCCACTCCCTTGCAGGAACCGGATTTTGAATCCGGCGTGTCTACCAATTTCACCACACTGGCACTGAATCTCGTTCAGAGGCCGCATATAATACCGTTTTAAAATTACGCGTCAACCTTTTTAGGAATAAATCGTTTATTTTCATTATCTTGCCGGACTTTTTGTCATTGATTGTCAATTCTAGTTGCCAATCACCCTTCGTATTCAATAGGCGCTTAACTTGTATACTTTGCTCAGGTAAAATGCGGCACTTAATTATCGATTGACCGTCTACTGGCTTGTTTTTAGTCTGTAGCTTATTCCAGTGAATTTCATGAAAACCAGTGATTTTAGTTTTGACCTGCCCGATGAATTAATTGCCCGCTTCCCGATGGAAGAGCGCAGTGCTTCTCGCTTATTATGTGTAGACGGCGAAACTGGCTCTATAGAGCACAATGGCTTTCGTGATTTGGAAGGCTTATTAAACCCCGGCGACTTATTGGTATTTAATAATACCAAGGTGATACCTGCACGCTTATATGGCCAAAAAGAAAGTGGCGGTAAGTTGGAAGCTTTGGTTGAAAGAGTACTCGATGAGCACCATGTTATAGCTCATGTTAAATCATCACGTTCACCGAAAGCAGGTCAGCGCATTGTTTTAGGCGGAGCTGACGTCGAAGTAATCGGACGTAAAGGTGCGTTATTTGAGCTGAAGTTTTTAGATCCGCGTCCGGTATTTGAAATATTAGAAGCCGAAGGCCACATGCCTTTGCCACATTATATGGATCGTCCTGATGTTGAGGATGATAAAGAACGCTATCAGACAGTTTATGCTCAACACGATGGCGCCGTCGCAGCACCAACGGCAGGATTACATTTTGATGATCCGCTATTAGAACGGATGCAGGCGAAAGGTATTGAGTTTGGTTATGTCACTCTACACGTCGGTGCTGGAACGTTTCAGCCAGTGCAGGTTGATGATGTGAATGATCACACTATGCATTCAGAATATGTGGATGTTGATCAAAAATTATGCGATCAGGTTAAAGCAGCGCGTGCTCGTGGTAATCGCGTTATCGCGGTAGGTACAACGTCTGTTCGTAGTTTAGAGAGTGCGAGTCAGTCAGGGCAAATACAGCCTTTTAATGACGATACGCAAATATTTATTTACCCAGGTTATGAGTTTAAGTCGGTGGATGCTTTGATCACTAATTTCCACTTACCTGAATCGACCCTGATTATGTTGGTATCGGCGTTTGCTGGTAAAGAGCATGCTTTGAACGCTTACGATGTGGCGATTAAAGAAAAATACCGTTTTTACAGTTATGGCGACAGTATGTTTATACCGCGTCCTATTAAGAAATTATAAAATGTTGTTGCTTGTGATGAGTAATAACAAGCAGTGCATATTTAAGTAAGGCAGATGATGACTAGAAAATGTTTTATGGATTTTGAACTTAAAGCGACAGCGGGCGAAGCCCGTCGTGGCACTATAAGTTTTCCTCGTGGCAATGTAGAAACACCGGCTTTTATGCCTGTGGGAACTTACGGCACAGTGAAGGGTATGACACCGCAACAAATTAACGATATTGGTGCGGATATCATCTTAGGTAATACGTTCCATCTGATGCTGCGTCCAGGCACTGAAATTATTAAGATGCACGGTGATTTGCATGATTTCACTCAGTGGGATAAGCCAATTCTTACTGACTCTGGCGGTTTCCAGGTTTTCAGTTTAGGAAAGATGCGCAAGATTACGGAAGAGGGTGTTGCTTTTCGTTCTCCTGTTAATGGTGCGAAGGTTTTCATGTCACCTGAAAGTTCAATGGAAGTTCAGCGCGACTTGGGTTCTGATGTCGTTATGATCTTTGATGAGTGTACGCCACACCCAGCTACGCCAAAAGAAGCTGCCGATTCTATGCGCTTATCTTTGCGTTGGGCGCAGCGTTCAAAAGATGCTCACGGTGATAGTCCTTCGGCTTTGTTTGGTATTATTCAAGGTGGCATGTACGAAGAACTACGTGATGAGTCTTTGGCTAAATTAACCGACATCAACTTTGATGGTTATGCCATTGGCGGTTTGAGTGTGGGTGAGCCGAAAGAAGATATGATGCGTATTCTTTCTCATCTTACTCATAAAATGCCTGCGGATAAACCAAGATATTTGATGGGTGTGGGCAAGCCAGAGGATTTGGTTGAAGGTGTTCGCCGCGGGGTGGATATGTTCGATTGTGTGATGCCAACGCGTAATGCACGTAATGCTCACATTTTTACTCACACCGGTGTATTGAAGTTGCGTAACGCAACCCATAAAACGGATATTCGTCCGTTGGATGACCAGTGTGATTGCTATACCTGTTTGAATTTCTCTCGTGCTTATTTGCATCACTTAGATAAGTGCAAAGAGATTTTAGGCTCGACTTTGAATACAATCCACAACTTACGGTATTACCAGATTTTAATGGCTGGCATGCGTAAGGCGTTGGATGAAGGAACTTTTGATCAATTTGTGACGGATTTTTATGCGGCAAGGGATCTTGAAGTCCCTGCTCTAGAATCTGAAGCCTAGAATCTGAAGTGTAGATTAATTAAATGAACAGTGGTTTGACAACACTTGTCATAAAAATTTGATATATTACTGCAACTGATCTAATGGAAATGAACATGAACTTAAAATCTTTGATGGCTGCGGCCGCATTATTAGCCCCAATTTCGGCATTTGCTGAAGGCGAAGCAGCAGCTCCTATGGGCGTTACTGGCCAGCTTGTTTTCTTGGGTGGTTTTTTATTGATATTTTACTTCTTGCTTTGGCGTCCACAAAGCAAGCGTCAGAAAGAGCACAAATCTTTGCTATCTGATTTGGCAAAAGGCGATGAGGTCGCAACTGCAGGTGGTTTAGTGGGTAAAGTGATCAAGGTTAATGATGACTTTTTGATGATTGAAGTAGCTGACAATGTTCAGTTGCCAGTACAAAAATCAGCCATTACTGCTGCGTTGCCAAAAGGCACGATTAAAGGCATTAAAGCTTAATCGGTGTGACGAATATAAGGCAGCTTCGGCTGCCTTTATTATGTATTGCTAATAAGAAAATTGTAAAAAATGATAGCGCCATTTAGCGAATCATTTAGTACATAAAATTAAAACAACAACTCAAAACAACAGGGCAAGATAATGCTCAATAAATATCCTTTATGGAAAAACTTATTGATTGTAATGGTGTTAGCCTTAGCTATCATTTACTCAATTCCAAATTTATACCCACCTGATGCTGCGATTCAGATTACTCCTAGTCAGGCGGGTGCAACGTTAAGTGAGCATACTCTAGAAAAAATTAGAGGCAGCTTCAAGCAGAACGACGTCGAATTTTTTGGTGAAGAAGTCACCGGCGGCACCGTTCTTTATCGCTTAGCCAACGGCGAACAGCAGTTACCTGCTAAAGATAAGCTTCAGCGTTTACTTGGTGATGATTTTGTTGTGGCTCTAAACCGTGCGCCAACGACACCGCAGTGGTTGTTAGATATGGGCGCAGGCCCAATGACGCTAGGTCTTGATTTAAGTGGTGGTGTGCACTTCTTAATGGAAGTGGATATGGAAGGCTACATGAAAGGCCAGATGAAAAACTATCAGGCTGAAGTGAAGCGTCAACTGCGTGAAGAAAAAATTAAGTATCGTCGCGTTACCATCGAAGGCAATACCTTGCGAGTGAGTTTTAAATCAGAAGAATTGCAAGATAAGGGCGATAAATTCTTACGCCGTGAGATGAAAGATTTCCGTGCGGACTCTGAAGTTAATGAAACCTTTGATGTCATCATTACGTTGACAGAGCAGAAGGCAAAAGACTTACAGAACTATGCCGTTAAACAAAACCTAACCACTATCCGTAATCGAGTGAATGAGTTGGGTGTCGCTGAGCCTTTGGTACAGCGCCAAGGTGCTAACCGCATTGTTGTTCAACTACCTGGTGTGCAAGATACGGCAACCGCAAAAAAGGTATTGGGTAAAGCTGCGAACTTATCGTTCCGTCTAGAAGCTGAGCCTGATGCGAGTCGTTATTCTAGCGAGGAGTTTAGTTTTCGTAGTAATGAATTCCGCACTGCACGTGTTGAGAAAAAAGAAATTATTTCTGGCGATCGCGTCACACATGCAAAACCTTCTTTTGATGAAACAGGTCAGTCGCAAGTTAATATCGATCTAGATTCTACGGGCGCTAATATTATGGCCAAAGTGACTCGCAAATCGATCAAGCGCCGTATGGCTGTGCTGTTCATCGAACAAAAGCCTTCGACTAAATATGTAATGCAGGATGGCAAAGAAGTTGCCGTGACTAAATACACTGAAACTCGCGGTATTATTTCACTCGCAACGATTCAAAGTCAGTTAGGTTCTAGTTTTCGTATTACCGGCTTAGAACCAGCAGAAGCCTCTGAACTTGCATTACTATTACGTGCCGGTGCTTTAGCCGCGCCAATGTATTTTGTCGAAGAGCGTACAGTAGGGCCAAGTTTAGGTAAGGATAATATTGAGCAGGGTGTTACTTCGGTATTAGTGGGCCTCGCTTTGGTACTTACTTTTATGGTTCTTTTCTATCGAGTATTTGGTTTTTATGCCAATATCGCATTGTTCTTTAATTTGGTTATTTTGATCGCGCTGATGTCTCTCATTGGTGCAACGTTAACCTTGCCAGGTATTGCGGGTATTGTTCTAACGGTGGGTATGGCAGTTGATGCCAACGTACTTATTTTCTCGCGTATTCGTGAAGAAATGAATGCTGGACGATCGCCTCAGCATGCCATTCATGAAGGCTATAATCGTGCATTTGTTACCATTTTTGATGCTAATATCACCACGTTAATTGTTGCCGTTATTTTGTTTGGTGTCGGAACAGGTCCTGTAAAGGGGTTCGCTGTGACGTTATCGCTGGGTATTATCACTTCAATGTTTACCGCGATCGTATTAACCCGTGCATTAGTTAATGCTACCTATGGGGGTCGTCGAGTTAATACCTTATCCATTGGTGGTATTAGTAAGCGTGATGGAAGTGAACCTGAATTAATTGCAGAGGAGGCCAGATAATGGCGAAGGAATTGAATTTTGATTTCATGAAGTTACGTAACGTAGCCATGATTTTTTCTGCCGTGTTATTGATTATATCAATCGCTTCTTTGGCAACGAAAGGTTTGAGTCTAGGCTTGGATTTCACCGGCGGTACTTTATTAGAAGTATCGTATCAGCAGCCTGCTGATATACAGGGTATCCGTAGCCAATTAGAAAACTCAGGCTTTGAAGATTCTACAGTGCAGCATTTTGGCAGTGAAACGGAAGTATTAATCCGTATGTCAGAAGCTTTTCGCGATACGCTAGGTGCAGAAGTGCTTGAAGTATTGCGTAATGGAACCTTATCGAATGGTGATACGGCCAATGCCGTTGAGCTACGCCGCAGTGAATTTGTCGGCAGTCAAGTTGGTGAAGAGTTGCGTGACCAAGGTGGTCTTGCATTATTAATGGCTCTGTTCGTTGTCATGCTATATGTCGCCTTTCGCTTCCAGTTTAAGTTTTCTGTCGGTGCGGTATTTGCTCTGTTTCACGATGTTGTGATTATTCTAGGCTTGTTTTCTTTATTCCAGTGGGATTTTGATTTAACTGTTTTTGCCGCGTTATTGGCTGTGATCGGTTATTCCTTGAACGATACCATTGTTGTTGCTGACCGCATACGTGAGAACTTTCGAATCTTACGCAAAGGCGACTCGGTTGAAGTGATTAACGTTTCGCTAAATCAAACCCTGGGTCGTACTATTATGACCTCGGTAACCACTGCGCTTGTGCTGTTAGCCTTGATGTTTTTGGGCGGTGAGTTAATCCATAACTTCGCTCTAGGATTATTTATTGGTGTGATAGTAGGTACTTATTCTTCAATTTATGTTGCTGCAAATATTTTAATCCTAATGAATATTTCTCGTGAAGATTTAATACCTGCTGAGCTTGAAGAAGAACTTGATGATCGTCCATAAGTAATCCGTTAGTTCTTTGTTTCGATAAGAAGCCTGCTAGTTTTAACTAGCAGGCTTTTTTTATGGCTGTCATTAGGAGGTTGCTAGAATAAATCGATGTCGGTATCAATTTCGCTAGCATCTTGGCCAGCGGTTTCAAATTTCAGCTTTTCATCGGTCAATTGGTCAACCAAGCTGATTAATTGAATACTATTGTCTTCTATGGCGCTAAACCCATCTTGTAGTTTTTGGTGAAGGCGAAGATTTTTTCGCCAGTTATCGCTATTGGTTAACTCGAGAGTCGTATGCATATGTTTATGCACGGCTTCATTGAGTGGTGCGATGTTTTTATAGGACGGTAGGTGGCTGAAGTGCTTGAAACCAATACCTTGATAGTACCATTCTCCAAATCGACCTTCATTATGATCGATCATTACAGTTGTCCAAGCACTCGAACCAGACCCCGTTTCGAGCGCCTGATAACCATTTTGAACATAAATCATATGGTCGACCTTGATGAGCGAGGCGAAACTAACAATCTGTGAATAATTTACTTTCTCATAAGTTTGCTGGGCAATCTGCGCAAGTTGATTAAAACTGGTCTCGAATGCCTGTGTTGCGGTACGCGCATTGTCTGTCATCTTATTCATCTTTTCAGCCTGAGTGGCCATTAAGCTTGTTGCTTTGGTAAACTCACTGATCAGTGCGCCTATGTTAGCGGTAGCTTTTTGAGTATTTCCCGCAAGGCTACGTACTTCATCAGCAACGACGGCGAAACCTCGGCCGGCGTCTCCTGCTCTTGCAGCTTCAATAGCGGCATTAAGGGCGAGCAGATTGGTTTGTTCTGCAATGTTATTAATGAAGGTGACCACACCGGATATTTCGCTACTACGCTCTTGCAATTGATTGGCACTGGATTCAATCGTGCTGGTCATTTCAATTTGTTGATGCAGGTCGCCAAGAACAGAGCGAATGTTTTGTAGTGCATCTGTCGATAACGACACACCTTGGCTACTGATGGCTTCAACTTCCTGCATTTGGTCTGCAACTTTTTGTAGATCGCTTTGGTTTCTCTCTAGGTTTTTTAATAAACTGTTTGTTTTTACTTTGCTAATTTGAGTATCTAAACGTTGGCAGTGAGCCAAAAAATAAGCTTCTTCCATACCGTTAAATGCTTTAGCAATGTGGTCGATAGAGATCGCAAATTGTCCTTTTAAGCCTTTTGCCAGAGGCCGACGATAAAAACGATCTTTGCTGGCCTCGTTAAACGAGGCTTCAACTTCCCGAATATAGGTTTCCATCTGGTCAAGTAGGCCGTTGATATCATTACTGGCTTTTTTCATTATAAAATCATTACTTTCATGGCTTAAACGTTGATTAAGTTTACCGTTTGCGGAAGCTTGTAATACGTCAGAGAACTCAGAAAAGTTTTTAAAACGTTGGTCTTGTTGACGCAACAAAATATAGGCGTAGGAAATTAAAATAAAACCACAAGCTATAATTACAAAGGGGTTGTTATCCGTGGCAAGTAGGAGTACTAGTGATAGAAACCACAAGAAAATACCAGCACGGCTAATCTTTTGCGGACTAAAGCGATAAAATAAATTCAGCATAGCTTTGATACTCCTTGGTGATAGCCTGCCATAGCGCGGCTGACGATAAGGGTAAAAGCAGACTAGGTTCCGCATGTTTCTCTATGCTGCACATTTCTAAATAGAGGGGTTTAATTATGCCTAAAGCTTGCTGAGAGGGTTCGCGTTGCACGGCAAAGTAGCCAATGAGTTTATTGTCTTCATAGCAAGGGGTGACATTAATAAATGCCCAGTAAAAAGCACCATCTTTATTTTGATTAGCAATATAGCCAAAAAACTCTTCTTCAGATTTTAAGTGTTCCCATAATAAGTTGTAGATGCCATGGGGCATGAGATCGCAACGTATAATATCGTGATTTTGGCCAATGAGTTCAGATTGGCTATAGCCAGACATTTGGCAAAAACCTTGGTTAACATAAGTGATGTGGCTTTTTAGATCAGTTTTAGAGACAAAAAAATCATTAGCTTTCATCTGTATTTCTAGAGCGAGAGCCGAAGCATGGGATGAATTCATAGAGTGTCTATTTTAGTATTACGTTATTTTAGTATAGACAAGAGCCGTGGAGTTGCATGCAAAGATTAGTGGAAAAGGATGAGAAATAACGCAAAGTGCCACAGCTTAAATTTGGCTTGCTTAAGCTGTGGTTTGAGCCGTTAGTTATGTAGACGAATAGTGGCATTAACGTTAGACAGGTCAATATCTTTAATAAAAAGATCACCGAGACTGGCATTTTCACTGCCTTGCACACGTACATTTTTGAATGCGATTTGGCCAATATGGGTCGGTAGCGCAATCTCAATGCTGCCGTCAGAATTCAATACGTTTTTATGGCCATTACCGTAAGTCACATTGCTCATTTCAATGTCAGCATCAAAGAGATCCGTTGCAGGCAATAGTAAGCTGGTTAGGGTTTCTAGTGAATTTTGACCATTATCACTGGTATCGAGAGTATTGCTGAGAATGTTTTGTAATCGGTCTAGGTTTTCATTGACCCCTTGGGCTGTGACGTTCCCCATATCTTTATCATTCAAGGGCGTTAAACCTGAAGATGTCTTCTCGATGATTTGTTCGGTGCTAATAGGGTCACGCTCGATACTAGCAGAGGCCATAAAGGGCTGTAACGGCCCCAATAATAGTGCAGCAAAAGCTGCAGCGTAACGATAGCGAGATTGCTTCTTAAGAGATCGATTGAGCTGTCGTTCAGTAATCCACCCTTGATCAATTAAGACTTCACCCAGTCTCATCCCGGTATCGCTTTGCAGGCGTAAAGCTTGATCCAGTTGAGGACGAGTAATAAATCCTTTATTAATGAGCATCAGACCTAAGCGGGACTTCTGTTGAATCTCTTGCCTTTTATGCATGATGATCGAGCCTTATATTCCAATTATTTATAGTTAGCATTATGGGTACCGGAACATGGGTACTCGCTAATGCTGCCAGCGTCTTATCTCTTAGACAACAACAAGGTTCTGTCAGTATTCACGATGTTACATAAAAAGATTTTAAGTCTTTGAAAATTAAAGATAAAACGTTTATGAAACAGATTGTTACTAAACACTGTCTAGCGTGTAAGGGAGCTATTTATTAGTATAGTCACGATTGGGATATTGACTGCTGGAATGAGTATCTTTACATTATGAATGATCACATTTAGTGAGTTTTGATTAATTTTTGGTTAAATTATGCCGCATTTGTTTTATTGCTATCCCCTCTGGACTTTAATTCCCCTATAATCGCCCCATATTATTTAACCATTCTAGTATCGTTATTCCTCGTTTAAGTTGAGGATTTTTTTGGAGATTTATCGCTCATGAGTACCCCAAGACACATTAAGTTATTAATTCTAGGTTCTGGCCCTGCTGGATATACGGCCGCCGTTTACGCAGCGCGTGCCAACTTGAATCCAGTAATGATTACCGGTATGCAGATGGGTGGGCAGCTAACAACGACAACAGAAGTTGATAACTGGCCGGGTGATGTTGAAGGTCTGCAAGGGCCTGCATTAATGGAGCGTATGAAAGCTCACGCTGAGCGTTTTGATACGGAAATCCTTTTCGACCATATCGATGAAGTCGACCTTAACCAGCGTCCTTTCTACTTGAAAGGCAGCTCAGGTGAATATACTTGCGATAGCTTGATTATTTGTACTGGTGCAAGCGCTAAGTACCTGGGTCTAGAGAGTGAAGAAACCTTTAAGGGTAAGGGCGTTTCTGCTTGCGCAACGTGCGACGGTTTCTTCTATCGTAAGAAGAAAGTTGCGGTGATCGGTGGTGGTAATACTGCGGTTGAAGAAGCTTTGTATCTTGCTAACATCGCTGAAGAGGTGGTTGTTGTGCACCGTCGTGATAAGTTCAGCTCGGAAAAAATCTTACAAGATAAGATTATGGACCGTGCCGAAAACGGCAATATTACTCTTAAGTGGGGCAGTGAGCTTGATGAGGTGCTAGGTGACAATATGGGCGTTACGGGCATGCGCATCAAAAATCGCGAATCTGGTGAAACTGAAGATATCGATCTAGAAGGTGTTTTCGTGGCGATTGGGCACTCACCGAATACACAAATCTTTGATGGTCAGTTAGATATGAATAACGGCTATATCAAAGTGCAAAGTGGTTTAGAAGGTAATGCCACTCAAACCAGTATTGAAGGTGTTTTCGCCGCAGGCGATGTGATGGATCATACTTACCGTCAGGCGATTACTTCTGCTGGCACCGGTTGTATGGCTGCGTTGGATGCTGAGCGTTATTTAGATAATTTAGAAGGTTAATCCTTCTAAATTTATCGGGTGATGTAAAAAGAGAAGCGCCGCTCGTAATGAGTTAGGCGCTTTTTTCGTTTTCATTATGCTGCGGCATATGATCAGAGAAAAATCCTTCAATCTCTTCTCTTCTAGCTAAACCATCTTTGTAGCCAAGGGCAATGAGGTCTTTGCAAAACCCTTTCGAGAAGAGTAAATAACTCAGTATGCCAGAGCCATTGCGGCTGGTATTGCCACTGCCACCTAAGAATAGACGTAAGATTCTAGGTAATTCATGGGCATGGCGACCGGCAATTTCATCCAGTGACTCACTCGGGTTAATTTCTAAAAGCTCAATCGGCTTTAATTCCATACCATGTTTTTTACGAATATTCTCAGGAATTCTATCGACGGTGCGGTTGATTCTCTGCAAGCGCTCAACATCTGTTTCCATGCTATCTAGAAAGGCTGCATTAAGCATATGGCCCATGATTTTAGCTGGGGTGGGATAGTTACTTTCTTGAATGTGCTCTTTACGTTTATGGGCGACACCACTAACACCAATAACGAGTACTTTTTCAGCACCTAAATGAAGCGCGGGACTGATCGGCGCGAGCTGTCGTACGGCGCCATCAGCGTAATATTCTTGGTTGATTTTCACCGACGGAAAAATCATTGGAATCGCGGAAGAGGCCATTAAATGGTCTAGTCCAACCCGTGCGCGGTAGCCAATACGACGATGACGCTGCCAGTTGGTAATACTGTAGTGGCCTTGAAAAAAGCTCACTGATTCACCACTCTCTAAACCTGACCCGGTCACACTCATCGCGTGTAAGGCACCGTTATCGATAGCTTGTTGAATATTATCGAACTGAATCACTTCTTTAAGTAATTTTCGCAAAGGTGAATTGTCCAATAATGAAACACGATCGTGCTTATATTTACGACCGATTAATGTCGTTCGTATTAAGCGGGCGAGTGTACTGACAACACCTTTTAAATCGGTGCGATAAATAAGATCTGGAGTGAATCCTGTCCATATGCGTTCAAGATGACGAATGCCAATACGATGGTTCTCGGCATAGCTCGCCAGTGCCACACCATTGATTGCGCCAGCCGACGTACCGGCAATGATGTCGTAAGGATTGCTGGCGTCCTTAGGCAAAATTTTGTGAATCGCTTTTAATACGCCGACTTGGTAGGCGGCCCGTGCGCCACCACCAGAGAGTATTAATCCGATTTTTTTAATGTCTATCCCTGTCATGTGAGAACTTGTCTTATAAGATGTTATTAGTTATGAGTATAGAGCATAATGTGCGTCCTTGAGAGTGACTGATAATAGGTTTAGCAATGTTCAGCGGAATAGTACAAACCAAATTAAGATTGCATGAAGTTAACAAGCAAGTTGAGTTTGCGAGTTTGGTCTACGATTTTCCTACGCAATTTTCTACTGGCTTGCAGTTAGGCGCATCGGTTGCTCAAAATGGTGTGTGCTTGACTGTGCGTACGATGGAAGAGAATACTGATGGCACTCTACGGGTTAGCTTTGATGCCATCGCGCAAACCTTGAAGCTAACGAACCTTGTCGATCTTGACGCCGGTGATCTAGTCAATATCGAGCGGGCGGCACGTTTTGGTGATGAAATTGGCGGTCATATTGTTTCGGGGCATGTATTTGGTTGCGTTAAAGTCTTAGCCGTTGAGCAAGATGCGTTGAATATGCGAATTGTCTTTGAGCGTTCAGCAGAGCTGCGTCCTTACTTATTGAATAAGGGCTTTGTGGCTTTAAATGGCTGTAGTCTTACGATTGCCGAGGTTACTCTGGATACATTCACGGTCTGTCTAATTCCTGAAACTAGAGATGTAACAACTTTTGGAGAGGTTCAAGTAGGCGCTAAAATCAATTTAGAAATTGATCCTAGTACGCAAGCAACTGTCGATACCATTAAAGAACTAATGGCATCGGGGCAGCTAGCAGAGCTTATTGAGACTGTAAAAAACGCATAATATCCATAGATTCAAACATCCATTTACTATTCGTTCCAGAATCAATACGTAAGCAAGGAACTGACGTGCGCTTGGTCGCTTGCTGTAAGGCCGAACGATGAGATGAATCGGACATTATATTACGCAGCTCTACCTTTACATTAACCTTATCCAGGGAGCGTAGAACTCGTACGCAAAATGGGCACGAATCATAATAGTAGAGTGAATATTTAGTATTTTTCGCCGTAGCGTTTGTGTCGCTCATTATCTTTTAATTACCTGATATCAATGTATTTATGGATTATACCCAACATTTCTTGCTGTTTGTTATCGCTATTGCTGCTAATTGGTTTTCTGCGTTAGCGGGAGGCGGTGCTGGGCTCATACAATTACCCATTCTGATCTTTATGGGACTGCCCTTTTCTTTGGCGCTGGCGACGCATAAAGTCGCCACGGTGGCGCTGGGGCTTGGTGCGACGATTAGGCATGCCAAAGAGAGACATAGTTCAATTCGTTTATTGGCTTTGATGTTGCTCGCGGGGATACCAGGCGTCATCCTAGGCGCATACCTTATTATTGATGTTAACGATCGTTGGGCGGAAATAGTCTTGGGGGCATTAACGTTGAGCTTGGCGTGTTATTCCATGGCTAAGCCTGAGCTTGGCTTAGAAAGGCGTTTGTTGCATCGAGATAGAGCAGGGATTGTGATCGGTGCAGTAGGGCTTTTTGTCATCGGTTTCGCCAATGGCGCTTTGTCTGCGGGCAGTGGGTTATTTGTGACTATTTGGTTGGTGTATTGGTTTGGCCTTGATTATCGATTAGCAGTAGCTCATACGTTAATCGCGGTAGGCCTAGGCTGGAATGCCTCAGGTGCTATTACCATGACGTTGTTAGCGGCCGTGAAATGGGATTGGCTGCCGGCGTTAGTGTGTGGTTCGTTAGTCGGAGGTTATTTAGGGGCACATAGCTCGATAAAAGCCGGTAGCATTTGGATCAAGCGCTGCTATGAACTGGTGACTCTAATTGTAGGTATCAAGCTGTTAGCTGGATAGCCAATCTTGTAACTTGCTTCGAATGTCATCAAGCTGGAATGGCTTGCTCAAATAATCACTCATACCACTTTGCAGGCAACGCTCTTTATCACTTGAAAGTGCGTTGGCGGTGACGGCAATAATTGGGATGTTAGCATACGACTCACCGCAATTACGAATACGTTGAGTCGCTTCGAAACCATCCATTACCGGCATTTGGCAATCCATTAGAATAAGATCAAATCCAGCACCTTGGACTTGAGCTTGCTGCAACATCAAGAGTGCTTTACCGCCATGATCAGCCGTCTCACATTCGACATTTAAGCGCTGAAGCATGGTTTTTAATACAACCTGATTAATATGGTTATCTTCAACAATTAAAACCCGGGCTTGCTCTTTAATTAGCTTGGTCTTATTGCTGCTAATGTCTTGTGTATTGGTGGGTGTTATTTGTTGGGGAACTTCGATAGGCAACGATATTTCTATTAGAGTGCCATAGTTTTCTTCACTGGATACATGAATAGAGCCGCTAAGCTGAGTACATAATGCTTTTACCAATGATAAACCAATACCTAGGCCGCTGAACTGTCGTGACGAAGAGCCATCACCTTGAGTAAAAGCATCCAAAATATCATTGCGTTTGTTCTCTGCAATGCCAATGCCTGAATCTTCAATTTTGATCAATAAACAATATTGCTTATCCGTATACTTTACCTGTACCGATAAACTAATGTGACCGAGTTCGGTGAATTTCAATGAATTATCTAAGATCGGATTAATCGCTTGGAATAAACGTTTTATGTCGGCAATAATTATTTTAGGATTGCGCGGATTATTTTCAATAGAGAAATTAATGCCTTTATCCGCGCAAAGTGGTTGCATTGTATTATTAATTTTATCGAGTAATTCTGGCAAGTTGATCGCAGCGGCTTTAATAATGAAGTTGCCGGCTTGTAACTCGGTATAGCTCAGCACTTGATCGACGAGGTTAAGCATTTCATAAGCGCTGCCTTTAGCCATTTTAATAGTTTTGTCGGTCACGTTTTGAGTGAGTTCTAAAGAACCCAGTATTCCGTTGAGCGGCGTTCTGAATTCATGACTGATGGTGGCTAAGAACTCATCTTTAAGTCGGTTGTTTTCTTGTAGTTTTTTATTCGTACGCTCTAATTCTTGCTGTGCTCGAAATTTAATAATTTTTTTCTCATTTTCGATTACCTTTATACGATCAGCAAGAGCGAATGATAATAAAAGAATTTCGAGAACACTGCCGATTTTACTCGCATGGGTCATTAGGAAAGTATTAGGAAGGAAGCCCAGCATCATGCCAATAGTGAAGAGCCCCCCTAATATTAGAGAAACCCAGGCGGCTAAGAAAAACCGGGCTTGGCGATGGCCCCGTAGCAACATGGCAACAGAGGCATATAGGATAAATAATAAAAAAGTAACAACGACAATTTTTGCCAAGGCCATGACCGTTGCTGTATCGGCAATAAAACTTAAAATTAAGACAACTACGGAGAGACCTAATACAGAGCGTAATAAGTTATCCGCCACGATATGATATTGGCGGGTATGTAAAAAACGGCGAGTGAAAGCAATACCAAAAATCCCGACCAGGGCAATCGAAACTGGGGGCGCTATACTTTCGATCCAAGGTGAGGTTGGCCATAAATATTGATAGCCTAAACCACTGGTGGTTGCTTGCAATATAGCAAAAGCAGCCAAATAGCCGATGTACCAAAGGTAGTTTGAATCACGAATGCTGAACCATAAAAAGAAATTATAGAAGAACATGACGAGCATCATTCCATAATACAGCCCAAGCCCATATTGCTCGCCACTACGTGCTTCAAAAAAATAGTCAGGATGCCAAATAAAAATAGGAATTTGCATGGAACTGGATGTGGTAACCCTTAAATAGATATCCTTTTTCTCGTTATCCCGCAGGGTGATAGGCACGATAAAATTTCTATGGTCAATGAGGCGTTGATTATAGAGGTAGGTATCTCCTAGTTTTATATGCTCAATGTTTTTGCTTTCATCGACGATATAAATGTCGAAATAATCGAGTAGGGGGTAGGTGTTTTCTAGCTTCCAGTTTTGAGTCTTATTATCAGACGTATTATCAAAAATAGAAAATTTAAGCCAATAAGTCGAGTAGGTAAAACCTTTGTTTAAGCTTTCTTCTGTTAATAGCTCAAAGTTAGATTCGTCCAATTCGACGATATCAAATAAAGAGTATTCCCCGGTGATGTCTTCTAGGTAATAAGCATGATTGCCTAAGGCAATTTGAGTACTGTTACTATCTAGAATTATCGGATTCATTACGCCATGACTTAATCCTGCTAATGCGAGTAAGTAACTTATAAAAAGAAAGCGCAATGGTCGTAATATTGTGATTGGCATTAAATTCGATTAATTGCTGGTTAATGGTCTTTAGTATAAGTCATCACTGCCAAAATACCTCTTCTAATTCAAATAAAATGGCAGTGGATTTTACAATGTTTTTCGTTTCCTATAATTAATAAGTAGTAATAAGGTAAGAATGAGTGCGTAGCTATTACCTCCAGCAGAGCTTGTTTCGATTACAGGTTCTTCAGTGCTGGGGATGTCCGATGGTGGAAGGACTCGAGGTATGGCCTGTAGTGCGTCAATGTGAACATTAATGATGGAATCAATCTGATTGTTTAATAAACGAATTTCTTGTGTGGTGTCACTATGGGTTATGGTTAATTTGTCAGCATTGAATGCCAGCTTGTTGATCGTGACAGAGTAATTAACCGAGCCAGAACTGATAACGTTAATTTCTGCTAAAACTGTTGCGTTATCTTGAGCAATTAATGTCACGACTGGCTCTTCATTGATAAAGTCTAGCGTGGATGTTGTGATACTACCTGAGATGGTCATCGGGTTTTCTAGCAGCTCTAATACGATAGTTAGTTGATCTTGTAGAGCATCAACTTCGACTGTTTTTGCTTGATGGTTCTCCGCAGTTAACGATAGCAAAGACGCTTGATCTTGAGGCAGTGCAAATATCAGGCTGCCAGAATTATCGGTCATGGGCTGCTGGTTAAGGCCCCAGATGGCAAAACGATCATCATCAATGGCAATATTTGTACTAATACCTTCACCTGATGAGTTATTAACGGTTAGCTCTACATTATGAAAAGGAAGAGTTGTCAGGCTAATGCTGCCGACAGGCAGTGTCGCGCTATCAGCACTGATGTTAATAGCATTTACTGCTGAAGCGTTATTCACAGCGATATTAACCACGGCGCGGTTGAAACTGTTTACATCGTCAGGTGCTACAACTTGGGTGACCGTGGCATTGTTAATTTGTAGATCAAGTAAGCCAGTACCTTGAGTAATATGCAGGTCTAAAATACTGCCTGCGGGGGCACCTTCAATGTACATTTCTTGAGTGGTTGAGGCTGCGATTAATTGATTAATATTAGTGGTGACTCTTAATGGCCGCTGAATAATAAAATCAGCGCTCTCACCCTTGTCATCGGTGATTGTTATTGTGTAATCTCCGGCAAAAGCACCATTTTCTGGCATCGCTAAGGAGTAGCTTCCAGCGGAGTAGGTCAGTAGGTCACTGGTTGCGCTTTGACCATCAAATACAACCTCAACGCTATGGCTACTATCACCGCCATCTAATGTGAACTCAAAAGTACTGTTTGAGATAGCTAAACTAGCGCCTTGGCTTAAGTCGCCAGCGCTACTGGCTAAAGAGAAGTCTGGATAGACAATGAGATTAATCGTTTGTGGAACAGTCAGGTTGCCATCGAAGACGCTGACTTCAATTGATGTACTACCGGTAAAGTTGTTAATAGCTTGCAGGGATAGCGTTGATCCTGTTAATGACGCATTCACTTGTGCGGCATTGTGAGAGGTTAAGTTAAAGTCTAAGCCATCTAAATCTGCGTCAGTGGCGGTTAAAGTATGGCCAATGTTATTGCCATATAACGTTGTTAGGCTATTGCCGCTGGTAAATACTGGTGCATCATTGACAGCAGGAGTGACCGTTAGCGTATAGCTCTGGTCTGTAGATCCGCTATTTCCGTCTGTTGCCCTAAGGGTCAGCGTCGTATCACCCGTGTAATTGTTAACGGGTATCAGAGTCAGGGTTGAACCAGACGTCGAGGCGGTTATTTGACTGACATTAGAGCTCACTATTGCAAAACCAATACTGCTATTAATTGTCTCAATATCTGTTGCGGTTAAATTCACGGTGAGGGTATCGCTATATTGGGTTGATCCCGTTGCTGAGCTTGTGAATGTAGGGAGGTCATTATCTGAGGTGATGGTATATACAACTATTTCAGTATCCGTTGCATTCCCCGCACCGGTGCCGTCATTGGCGGTAACCGTAATGTTAGCGCTACCAAAATAATTCGCCGCAGGTGTTAGGGTGAGTGTTGTACCGGAAACTGAAGCGGTTACCGAGCCATTATCGGAACTGGCTGAGAAGGTAGTTGGATTACTATCGGCATCGGTCGCTGAAAGAGTGATGACTTTGTTATTATCTTCGACGCTGCTGAGTGCTCCAATCGCGGCCAATACAGGCGCATTGTTGGCTAAAGCAACGGCCCAGCCAATATCTTGCAATAATTGAGTTGCCATTCCTGGCGTGGTTAAAAACTCGGTATAGCTAGGCTCCATAATTTCATTTGGGGTAGCGTCTTTACTAAAGTGAGAAACTGAGCTGCCGCTTTCGTATGGGCTAGGAGCATACATTTCTACCTTGCCGCTATTAATACCATTGGTAAGGGCTAAGGCTGCAGATGAGTTATTTACATTTGAGCCAGTCCAAACCAAATTATTACTGTTCGTCATCGAGCTTAAACGTTCATTATCGCTCATTGCTGCCCAGCTTTTGCTGGTTGATTGATCATATAAATTAGCGCTATAGGAATCTATTAGGCCAGCATTTAACGCGCCGTTAGATAGAACCCAAGATGAAACTCCTAAACCATGCAATATTTCATGAATAACAACGGATAAAAAGGAAGTATCATTAGTATATTGAGCGCCAGCGGTAACAGGGTCATCATAGCCATAGTACCAGTCCACACCATTTAGGCAGTTAGCATTATTATCGATGCTAGCATTAAATGTCGCTGAAATTTCTGCTGTAGCAGCGTTAAGATCTGAATTAGCGAGGTTATTAGCCAGAGCGATGGGGTAAATAGTATTCGCCAAGGGGGCATTGGCAAAATTCCAAGTGCCTGTGGTGGCGCCAGCACTTCCAAGGACAGCGGAACCTGCGCTACACGCTAGTCCACTAAATGATGCGTCGACTGTAACGTTAATTTGAATATCTAAAAATGTTTCTAAAATGTCGGCGGCTTTTTGAAATGTATTAAGTCTTTGCGCCCCTAATGTCAGACCAGGATTACCACCAATAGAGCTGGTTACTGTGTTATCAGAAAATCCTGTTATAGGGTTAATAACAACGTTGGCGCTATAGCTAAAAAATGATGCGAAGGTTAATACACTGAATAGAAAAATCTTATTTAATATATTGGCCATGCTTACCACCAGGAATTGTAAATAATACATTAACGGTTAGATTAGACCTCTGCATCGGTGAATAACACTGTGTTCTGTGGTGGATATGTAACTCTGTGTTGAGAATGTATTGGCTTGCGTAAGGGGCTAAAAACAGAAGCAAAGGGAGTACTAAGGCATGCTAAATAGGCGTTAATACTTGTTTTATTCAGTTAGAGGCTGAATTTGTGCTTCTACAATTTTTACCTTGCCATCTTGACCAATAACGGCAACGGGTACATGTTGAAATTGACCTTTTAGATCAATACTCATACTGCCATCCGGATGATGTTGCTCAACCAGCTCTGATGCAGGTATACGCTTTGCCTCTAAAGAATCTTGTATATATTGCGGGATTTCAACTTTGTCATTTACGTCATGATTTTGATGGTCGCTATGGGGCATTATTGAATTTGTTGATTGAGACTGTGAACTTTTAAGTTGAGCCTGCTCAGCTTGTTCATTTTTAACAGTATTGGGTTGGGGTTGTTCGATAGCTTGTTGTTCCTCCGCGACTTGAACCTGACTGCCAGGGCTGAAGAAGTAAATCATCGCCGCCAAGGCTACTAAAATTGTTAGCGCACCTAACTTACCCATATCGATTCTCCAGTCATTCAGATCTTTTATTGTTGTACTCTATTTTTAACATGAGTTTTGATCAGCTGGCAAATTGAATTGCAAAAATAATAAGACTTATTGTCTGCGACTTTTATTTTTTGTGAAACGCGTCGCTTCACTTTCCAATGGGTTCTCTGGCCAAGGGTGTCTTGGGTATTTACCTCTCATATCTTTGCGCACCTCAAAATAGCTGCTGGCCCAGAAATGCGGTAAATCTTGAGTGATTTGTAAGGGGCGCCGAGCGGGGGATAATAAATGCAGCATAAGGTCAATCTGGCCTTTGCAGATACTTGGTTTTCCTTGGTAGCCAAACATCTCTTGTAGCTTAACCGCCAGCACGGGTGTGCTTTGGCAATAATCGATTTTATAATGAGAGCCGCTTGGGACTTGGATTTTCTCTGGTACGAGTGCTTCAAAGTCGGATACCTTGTCCCAACCTAGGCGATTCAATAAGGCTTGTTTAAGGTCGATCTTGTTCAATGACTTTTTAGAGCGACATTGGCTAAGTAACGGCATTAACCAAGTTTCGATATCGGCTAATAAGGCTTCGTCACTGAATTCAAGCCATGGCGTGCGGTAGTGCGTGGCGGAATCTGGCTGCTTTGAATGATATTCAAACGCTAGCTGTAACCGCGCAATTAATTGCTGGTGTTCATCTGTCCACGGCAATGACTTTATACCGTTATCAATAAAGTAGTGTCGCCAAGCGTCTTGCCATTGCTCGTTGCTCAGGGAGGATAACCTTTTTTGGCTAATAAGCAGTGCGCCGAGGTATTCTCGTTTTTCGGCTTCCAGCTGGCCTTTATCATTCCACTCAATATGGTTGCGAGTCTGAATATGAGAAGCAAATATATCTAATAGCTCAGGCTCAGCAATGGGCATCGCTTTTCGAATTAAGCTACTGCCTCGCAGGTTATCTTCAATATCGGTCACGATGAGCCAATCTTCTCGACTTAAAGCAGAGCTGCCATAAAGTTGGGCGCCGCGCCCCGCGCTGAGTAAATATTGTTGGCCATTATTCTGAATACTGCTCTGAGCATTCGTTTGACTATTGCTCGCTCTACGCTGTGCAATGCGGTCAGGAAAGGCGAGGGCTAATAGCTGGGGTATGCTCGCTTTCTGTCTAAGGCTTTTGCTGGGTCTTTGATTGTAACCAGAGCTAACTTTTTTACCCCAAGCCTGTGCTTGTCTATAAATAGAATTGAATGATTTAGGCTGCGCTTTGACTTGTTGTAGCAGGCTGGATAAATCATCGTTATTACGTAAAGCTTTAGGCGTATCGGTTAGCAGCGCGGCGAGTAAGCAGGCATCGTTTAAATTATGCTTTGAGCCTGCATTTAACAGCATATGAGCGAACCGAGGGGGCATTCCTAGCTGACTTGCCTGTTCACCGTGAGGGCTAATTTGCCCTTTGTTATCCAATAACTCTAGCTCGGTTAATAATGTTTGGGCTTGGGTTATGAAGCGCTCGGGCGGGGGCGTGAGCCAGTCGAGCTCACCAATTTCAGCGCCCCATTGTGCAACGTTCAAGACTAAATCGCTGAGCTCGATGCGACTGATTTCTGCGGGGCTATGCGCTTCTAAACTTGCTTGTCTTTGTTCGCTCCATAATCGATAGCAAACTCCAGGTTCTATTCGCCCCGCCCGCCCGGCTCTTTGAATGGAGGAGGCTTGGCTAATATTCTTTGTGATCAGGGCATTCATGCCACTGCGCGCATTATAATTGAGCTGCTTTTCTAAGCCGCAATCAATGACAACCCTTATGCCTTCGATGGTGAGGGAGCTTTCAGCGATGTTGGTGGCCAGTACAATTTTTCTCTGGTCTGTGGCGGTTGCCTGTATCGCGGCTTGTTGCTCTTTATCACTGAGCTGTCCATACAGAGGATGAATGCTGGTGGTTGAATATAGTGAGGAAAATTGAGTGCTACTTAACTTTTCTTGCAACTGTTGCTGAACAAATTGAATGTCACGCACACCGGGTAAGAAGGCTAAAATGCTACCGTCTTCTTGTTGTAATGCAGCGATGATAACATCAGTCATCTGGTTGCTGAGGCGCTTTTTAGTATCGAAGCCACGGTAATGATAGGTGATCGGAAAGGAACGGCCAGGGCAGAAGAGTGTTTGTGCCTCCAGCATTTTTTCTAAGGCTTCTTTGTCTAGGGTGGCGGACATTACAAGAAGTTTTAGATCTTCACGGAACAATTGTTGGCATTGTAGGCTCAAAGCTAAACCTAGGTCGGTATTGACTGAGCGTTCGTGGTGTTCATCAAAGATGATGAGGCCAATATCACTAAGCTCAGGGTCTTGCAGAAGGTAGCGGGTCAAAATACCTTCGGTTATGACTTCGATGCGGGTTGATGAGCTGACTTTGGTATCTTGGCGCATGCGATAACCAACGGTTTGGCCGACGCTTTCGTTGAGGCTTTTGGCCATAAAAAGTGCGGCATTGCGCGCAGCAAGGCGACGCGGTTCCAGCATGATGATTTTTTTGTAGCTACCATCGTCATTTTTTAGCCATTCTGCGTCTAATAATGCCAGTGGCACACGAGTGGTCTTACCGGCCCCTGGTTGGGCGGATAATATGACATTTTTGTTTTGGCTTAAGGCCTGATTTAATTCTGGTAAGATAGAATCAATCGGTAAATTGTTCATTAATGGTGTGGCCTTAGCTTTTTGATCGTTTTGAAAGGTGAGGTTGTGGATCTCTAGGGGGTATTGTATGTCAGATTCGCCAGATGTTTTAGATTTTGCGCAAGCTGCTGAGCGGCGCAAGCATGAAAAGCGTGATGAGAAGGTTGCGGATATTCGTGATCAGTTTGATCGAGCGCTTCTTTCGATGTCGAGGCCGTTGTCGAAACCGACGCCTGTTAAGGACTTTCTGCGTAAGAAAAAAGCGAAAAAAAAGCGTTAGGTGTTTTGAGCAAAGATTAAGAGAAAAAGAAAGTGCATCATGGGTTTTGGTTTCTAAACCGCAATGCGCTTGCGCTCAGCATGCAGTTCATCCTTGTCTAATCGATTCGTTATTACCCTCCCTGGAGCGCTTCCCAGCCTATGCATCCATGCATAGTCGCTCCTTGAGCTGCGAAGCTACGCTTCGGTCACATGAGCCCTTCAAACCAAACCATTTTGAGCTTAAGTTATAGCCGTCATATCTTCGATCTAAGACAAATCTCTAATGTGAATAAAGCGAACGTGATGATGTATTGGGTGGTTGCTTTCTGGGGCGTCATTCAGCATGGATGCTGAATACGAGGCCCCAGGGACAAAATGGCAGGATAGCCTTTTTGCACAGCGAAGATGCCCGCAGGGCGAAGTACATGGATGTAATGAGTGATATGAGGTACGAACGAGGGGTTCACGCCGTCCGCATAAAGAAACTACCCAATGCACACATGCAAAGGATTAGAGTAACGGCGTTTCAATCAATCAATTTAATCTAAGCCTTACGCTGCAAAAAGACACCACACTCAATGTGATGAGTATAAGGAAACTGATCAAATAGCGCGAAGCGCTTAATGTCGTGGGTTTTGGTGAATTCTTGCAAGTTGTTATGCAAGGTTTCAGGATTACACGAAATATAAATGATGTTGTCGTAGCCTTGAGTTTGTTTTACAGACTCGTCATCTAGGCCTGATCGCGGTGGATCAACTAACGTCGTTGTAAAATTATAAGCCGTCAGATCAATTCCTCTTAAACGACGGAAAGGACGCACCCCTTGCAACGCTTGCACAAACTCTTCACTTGAAAGACGGGCAATAATTAAGTTATCGATGCCATTCTTTTCGATATTATCTTGAGCAGCATAAACCGATGTTTTCGAAATTTCAGTCGCCATTACCTTGTTGTAATGCTCCGCGAGGGCAATCGAGAAATTACCATTACCGCAATACAGCTCGACTAAATCACCATCTAAAGGCTTTGATAGCTCTTTTGCCCAAGTGAGCATTTTCTGATTCATGCCGCCGTTTGGCTGAGTGAAGCCACCTTCGATTTGCTTATAGAGATATTCTTTGCCATCAATAGTCAAAGTCTCGATCACATAGTCGCGCTCTAAGATTAACTTCTGCTTACGTGAACGGCCAACAATAGGGAAGCCAATCTGTGCTTGTAGCTTTTCCGCTGCGGCCTGCCATTCTTCATCGAGAGGCTTGTGATAAATCATGGTAATTAACGCATCGCCGCTGAGAGTTGTTAGAAACTCCATTTGGAACATACGCTGCATGAGAATGTCATTTTCAGGCTGGTGGATCGCTTCACGCATCTCCACCATCAGGCGATTAATCAGCTTGCTGGCAATCGGGAAGTCTGTGACTTCATGAGGAACTTTATTATTTCCTTTCTCAAACATGGCGTAGAAGCAGCGGCCATCTTGATGCCAAATACGGAACTCAGCGCGCAGACGGAAATTTTCAGGCTCACTGGCAAAGACTTCCAAATCGGGGAGTGGCTGTGGTTGTCCAGAGCTGCTGATAGCAAAATTAGCAAAGTCTTGTTTAATTTTGGCTTGCTTTTCATCTAACAGAGATTGGTACTGATCTGGAAATGTCTTGGTCATGTCTAGGAAGTCTTTTCAAAATGTCGGCAAATAGCCTTATTGTGTGCATTATACGAGATAGCCCTGATTTGGCATAGCCGAAGAGGGATATTAAAGCGCGATGTTACGGGTCGTTGTTAAAATGCGTCATTTGGGCCAATGCAGGATTGTCTAGGCTGACTAAACTGTCGTAAAGAGTATTTAGTTAATAAGGGGAGCAATAACCCCTGATAAAAGGAACATTTCATGTCACACGTACAAGAGCTTGTTGATCTATTGCGTCTAGAGTCTATCGGCGTAAATCGCTTTCGTGGCAGTTGCCAAGACTTAGGTTTTCGTAACCTATTTGGTGGGCAAGTATTAGGACAGAGCCTATCCGCTGCTAGTCAGACGTTACCAAAAGGTGAGTGGGCCCCGCACTCTTTGCACGCGTACTTTTTACGCCCAGGAAATGTGGTTGATAGCATCGAGTTTGAAGTGGACTGTGTGCGTGATGGTCGTAGTTTTGCGATGAGGCAGATTACCGCCAGTCAAAATGGTAAAGCCATTTTGACCATGATGTGCTCGTTTCAGCACCCAGAAGAAGGTTTTGAGCATCAAGACAAAATGCCTGATGTGCAAGGTCCCGAAGGTGTCGTATCTCAGCTTGAATTAAGCCGCATGTTTAAAGATCACTTTCCAGAACGCGTGCGCGATATTTATACAGCGGATAAACCGATTGAAATACGTGCGATTGATCCGATCAATATCTTTGCGCCTAAAAAGCAGGATCCGCTTAAATACGCATGGATGAAAGCCGATGCGCCACTTACGGATGACCCTATGGTGCATGCAAGTGTACTTACCTATGCCACGGATTTTAACTTAATCGGTACGGCGATGATGCCTCATGGTGTTTCTTTTGCGCAAAAAGATATGCAAGTTGCTAGTTTAGATCATGCCATCTGGTTTCACCGTCCGGTAAAAATGGACGAGTGGCTATTGTATTCGCTGGATAGCCCCAGTGCTTCTTCAGGTCGAGGCTACTGTCGTGGGCAGGTTTATAATCAGCAGGGGGAGTTGGTGGCTTCAGTTGCTCAAGAAGGTTTGATTCGTAAAATAGACCTTACTGATAAGCCAACTGAGAAAACGGGTGATAAAAAGCCTGTTGAGAAATAGCCATGAATTTGATTTTTAGAATGCTGCGTTTGCTTTTATTTCGTAATCGATTGCCGCGTATTAGCGCGCTAGAGGCAAGCCATACGCGAATTATAATATGGCCTACGGATTGTGATTTTAATCTTCATGTTACTAATTCACGTTACCCTGCGATATTAGACTTGGCTAGAATTCAGTACCTAATCCAAATAAATGCGTTATCGAAGTTTGTGGGCGGCGGCTGGAAATCGGTATTAAGTTCGCAAAGCATTTCATTTATAAAAGAAATTAAGCCGTTAGCAACAGTGGACATTACTACTCAGGTTTTAAGCTGGGATCGTAAATATTGTTATATCGAACACAAGTTTCTGGTAGGAGATAAACTGCATGCTAAAGCGCTGGCGCGTGTTGCGTTTATTAAGGGCCGACGAGTACGAGCTTTTGATAAGTTATTAATCGAGCTAAGTGATGCGGAAGTCGAATCACCAGCTGAATCTCAGCAAGTGACTGCGTGGCTGCAGTTGTTGGAAAGCAAAAAGGTCTAATGTCAGTTTTATAGCCATAAAATTGACCAATCTTTAACCTTCTTTATGTTTAACTAAAGCTACTGACAGTCTTTGTCAGTAGCTTTGATTAAACTGCGTTTGAATTATTGATTACTCTGAACGTATTAAGGAAAGACATGGAAAGCAAAAAGTTAAATGTGACAGAGGAATGGTTGCAGGTTATTACCCAGTTAACGTTGAGCTACCGGCGTAAATTGAATGAAACAGTGAAGGACGATGTGCAAGGTACAGAAGTAATTGAACTTGTTTCGAAGCTCAATAATCGCAAGGAAATTAAGCTAGAAAATCGGATGTTTTGATGCGCCACTTATCGGCATCGACTGAGTTTTTAATACTATCTTGGCTGGTCGGTTTACTCAAATCTATGATCTCTACAGGAATGTATTGCTTTAATCGCGAATGGTAAATTACTTTCACGATTGGACGAGTTTGATCTTTCTCACTGGCTTCGATGACAACGGCTAAGCGCCCACTTGCCATCATCACCAATGACCCCACAGGAAAAATTCCCATACTGCGAATGAAGGTATGCACAAGCTTTTCATCTAGGTGAGTCCCACTCCACTCGAGCAGTTTTTTTAAGGCAACCGTCGGAGGCAAGCCTTTGTGATAACAGCGGTCGGCGGTTATCGCGTCATAAACATCGGTAATGGCGACCATTTTCCCTTCGCGGCAAATATTACAGCCCTTCAGTCCTTCTGGATAACCACTGCCATCTATACGTTCGTGATGCTGGGCCGCGACATCGACTGTTAATTGATGAATTCCTGGCGTTTTCTTTAATAATTCGCGACTGAATACGACATGCTGTTTCATGCGAGCAAATTCATCATCATCAAGCTTGCCTGGTTTATGTAGTATATTATCAGGTACCATGATTTTGCCAATATCATGTAGCAGTGCGCCCACCATGACATGATGCATTGTTTCTCGGTCAATTTTCATGGATTTGGAAAAAATACCCATTAGTACTGCAAGATTAATGGAGTGCTCCATTAGGTAGTTATCTTTTGCACGAATACGGCCAAGGCAAGCCAAGGCGTTATGGTTGCGGAGAACAGAATCAATCATGCCGTCGGCAAGATCATCAAAGCCTTCTGTTTCTAAGGGCTTGCCAAACTTTATATCGCTGAGCACTCCCGTCATGATGTTCTTGGCTTTGTCTTGTAACTTATGGGCCTTTAAAAGTTCTTCTTCAACACTGACAGAGCCAGCACTGGCCATGTCTAAAGAACCCGCTTTATTTAGCTTGGTCTGGTTTTGTTGCTCGACTTCTGCTTGAGTATAAGCATCGGCTTCATCAAGGCCACGCTCGGTATCGATATAAACCTCTTTGATACCACGGCGCTTAAGTTCCGCGATCATTGCATCATTAGGAATACGACCTTCTTTTTGCATTGTATGGTGCGGTATCCAATCACAATTAAGATCGGACACATACATTTTAGGTCGTAATTTATCAATCGATATGCGTTTGATCATAGAGGAATAATAATGGCCCAATTGTATTGTTATTTTATCGAAAGCATTGTTTTTAAAGAAAGCTATTTGAGTATAGACATTGGGGCGGCATTACGTCGGTCAAATATCGACAATTTAAGGTGAATTTTTCTGTTTAAGAGCTGCTTCCCTAGTTAAGGGGAAGCGGCGAATGAGCTGAGGAGGGCTGCGCAAGGAATAATAGAGGCTCAACTCGGCTATTGTTCAGACTGACAGTCCAATGCAAATGAGGCCCTGTCGCACGTCCTGTAGACCCAATAGTACCAATGACTTCACCCGCTTTTACCTTATCACCTTGCTTGCGCTCTAGTGAATCCATGTGGCAGTACATTGTGATTAATCCCTGCCCATGATCGATAAAGAGGCTATTACCATTAAAGAAAAAATGCCCCGTTAAAATGATCTCTCCGTCAGTTGGGGCAATAATATCAGCGCCACGAGGCGCAGCAATATCGATTCCGCTATGCGGTCGTCTGGCTTGATCATTAAAAAATCGTTTTAAACCAAAGGGGCTAGAAATCGGCCCTTGGGCAGGCTGCTTAAAAGCTCGAAATGGCTTATGTTTATTGATATCTGAGAAGGTAGTGAATGCTTTTTTAGACAAGCGGCTTTCTGCTTGAATACGTTTTATTTGTTCGGCTGGTGGGTTGGAATGCTTACGTTTTACCGTGAGATACTGTTCTTTATAGACTTTATCCTTGATCGTGAAGGCATAATCAATCCCATCTATTTTATAGCTTACCTTGCCCACTTTTTGCTTTAATGGAATGCCGATAATAGCCCAGGAGTTATTATCGTCATCGCTTAATGTCCATACTTTCTGACCGTTAAAAGTAATCTTTTGGGGTTCATTCGACTCATCTAATGGAATAACCGCCAGTCCTCCGGGAACACGACTATCTTGAGGCAGTATTAATGATGAGCTCTCTTTTGCTTCTCCTAATAGGCTAAAGAATGTCAGGCTGGAGAATGCGAAAACAACGACACTACTTCTTACTGATTTTTCTTTCATGTTTTACCTTTTCAACAATAAGATTAAGCTGTCCATGGCCGATACGAGCGGATAATAAATCGCCTTTTTTGACATCGTGGCTATCTCGGACAACAGTATCAGACTCTGTTTGTAAAATAGCATAACCGCGGCCGAGTGTTTGCAACGGGCTGACGGCATTTAATAATAATGCATGTTGTTGCAAACGTTCCTTTTTATTGGAGATCACTTGTTTTATTGCCGTCGCTAAGCGCTGCTGCAAATAACTTAACTGTGTCTCAATTTTTTGCAGTGTATTAACCGGGCTTTGTCGTTGTAGTTTTTGTTGGCTATTATTTAGCCGTTGCTGCAAATGATTGAATTGATTCTTTTGGCTTTGCTGCATGCGCAGCTCAAGCATGTCTAAGGTTTGAGCGTATTGAGTGAGTTTATCGCCAGGGTGCTGTAAACCTCGCTGAGCACTGTGCAATTGCCAGTGTTTGTTTTGTAATTGCTGCTGAACCGTTTTTTCTAAGCGTCCCGATAGCACTTTTAAGCGCAGCCAATACTCTTGCTGGTCGGGGCTGAGCATTTCGGCAGCAGCAGAAGGCGTTGGCGCGCGTACATCGGCAACAAAATCGGCGATGGTGAAATCGACTTCATGGCCGACAGCACTCACCACGGGTAAGCGGCTATTGAAAATAGTACGGGCTAGATTTTCGTCATTGAAGCACCATAGGTCTTCGATTGAACCACCACCACGACCTGCGATAATAACGTCAGCTCTGGCATCGGAATTCGCTTGATTAATGGACCAAATGATCTGCCGCGCAGCATCTTGTCCTTGAACTTGAACCGGGTAGATATCAACCTCAATCGCGGGAAAACGGCGTTTTAATACGGTTAAAATATCGTGAATAGCAGCGCCCGTTGGTGAGGTGATCACTGCAATACGCTTAATTTGGCTAGGTAGGGCTTGCTTGCTTTCAAGGGCAAATAACCCCTCGGCGCCGAGTTTTTGTTTTAGCTGTATAAACGCTTGCTGAAGCTGGCCTTCACCTGCGGGCTTCATTGCATCAACAATTAGCTGGTAGTCGCCCCGATTTTCATACAGGCTGACCTTGCCACGAACGACGATTTGATCGCCTTCTTTTGGTTGAAATTTAACCAGGGTAGTGCGAGAGCGAAACATGGCGCAGCGCACTTGTGCGCCTTTATCTTTGAGTGTGAAATACCAATGACCTGATGAGGGGCGTGAAAGATTGGAGACTTCCCCTTCAACTTTTACCGAGTTAAAAGTGATTTCTAATAGTTGTTTAGCGCGTTGGTTCAGCTGTGAAACAGTAAAAACGTCATGAGCAGATTGTGACACGAATATTCAAAGCCAATAAATTAAAGAAGACTACTTTGCCACAGAAGAACATTTTTACAAAATATGATGCCAATAATCGAGTTATACATAAATATTCTTGAATAATAAATAATTCATTTGTTCAGCTTACGTTCATCTTTGTGAACTAGTATGAGTTTTCAAACAAACATGATTCAAAGACTAGACATTTTAAAATCATGCGACTAAATTAAATGCCTATGATCTAAAAGATCATTGATCTCTAAATGAAAAGGAAGAACATTATGAAAAAAATTATTGCTGGTGCACTTTTAGCAGCGTCTTCAACAATGTCTTTTGCTGCAGGTCCAGCAGGTTGCGGTTTAGGTACTGAAGTAGTATTTAAAAACCCAACTCAAACCTATGAGCATGTTCTGGCCGCAACAACTAACGGCACTTCTGGTAACCAAACTTTTGGTATGACCTCTGGTACTTTAGGGTGTGAAGCTGCTAATGGTCCATTGGCGGGTGTTCAAACCTTTATGGATAACAACATGGATCAACTAGCCATGGATGTTGCTAAAGGCCAAGGCGAAACTTTAGCTGCTCTTGCTGAGATTATTGGCGTTGAAGCAGCAGATACAACTTCTTTCAACTCTAAGTTGCAAGCTAGCTTTGATACTATGTTCTCTACTGAAGCAACATCTGAAACTGTGTATCAAGCAATGAAAGATACTATGCAGTCAGACCTTGTATTGAAAAAATACCTAGGTTAATTTCTAACTAGGTACATCAGTTGTTAAAAGCAGCTGTAAGAAAAGGCGTGCCATTGCACGCCTTTTTTATGCTTGTTCATTTGTATTGCTAGCCTATTAAAGATAGGAAGCATCTAAGACTGGAAACACTTTAGATTGGAAGTCATAGTGATTAAAAAACGCTTAGTCGTTATTTGTTGTTTCATTACTTTGTTATTCATGCAAAAAGTTAATGCTGAGAATTTAACGAATGAGTTTTCGTCCGTTAATCTGCAAGAGCTAGCAAAAAATACTCAGTGGCTTCATTTGTTGCACTATAGACCTCATGGTTTATTGGCGACGATGAAGAGTGAGAACGATAGTGAGCACTTTTTTGTGCATGCAGACGGAAAATTCGATGCTTTTGCAGAGCTACATGATGAAATCGAGTTGTTTTCATTAATCAGTCAAATTGATAACGAATCCTTACAGTGTCGCTTTCCTGCGCGTTATCAATGGTTGAAAAAATTTCACTCTTATTGGATTGATCAATCTTGCAGTGATTTGAATGAATGGAAAGTCGAGATAGATGCGCATAAGTTGACTTTGATCTTTCCTGCGTCTTATTTGAACTCACCTTCATCCATGTATGGTCATAGTTTAATTCGCCTCGATCGAGAAGACGAGAGTAAAAGTAAGTTACTTGCTTATAGCGTGAATTTTGCTGCCAACGCTGATCCTACTGACAATGAACTGGTCTTTAGTTATAAAGGTCTTGCGGGAGGGTACCCTGGGGTTGTTTCAATCTTGCCATATTATGCCAAGGTTAATGAATACAGCCATCTAGAGCATAGGGACGTTTGGGAATACCGCTTAAATTTAACAGAAGAAGAAGTTGATCAGTTTGTAAATCATATCTGGGAAACCAAGGATACTGAGTTTGATTATTTTTTCTTCGATGAAAATTGCTCTTATCGGTTATTAGCGTTACTGGATGCTGCAAGTGATCGTATTGATGTCGCAAAAGATTTTTCATTGAAAGCGATGCCTGTCGATACGATACGGAGTTTAATTAATACAGGTAAGGTTGAGAAAGTTAATTATCGGCCCTCATTCGGAGTGATTCTTAACCAGCAGCAGGCACAGCTCAGTAATGATCAAAAAGAATGGGCTAAAAAAATTGCGCTAGATTCCAGTATTATTTCAATGCCTGATTTTCAACAAATGTCAGATTATGAGCAAGCTCAAATCTTAGAAGTATCCATCAGTTACTTGCGTTATTTAGTTGTAAAAAAGAAACGGCATTCATCAGAGAATCGTAAGCATTCGTTAGCCTTATTATCTGCGCGCAGTAAAATCCCTTTAAAAGATGTTTTTCAGCCAATTCAGGCGCCAAAAGTACGTGACGATCAAGGGCACCTAACACAACGTACTAGCTTATATGTTGGCCAGCAAAATACAGATGAGTTCGTTGATATGCAATTTCGCATTGCTTATCATGAGCTAATGGATCTTCCTGATGGTTTTATTAAAGGCGGTCAGATTGAAATGGGGTCGTTAACACTACGGGCAATCAACCAAAAAGAATCAACAATAGAGAACTCAGGCGTTAAGCTTCAATTACAGAAGTTTAGTCTTATTAATATTTTATCACTCGGTGCGCGAGACCATTTTCAGCAACCAATATCATGGCGAGTGAATGCCGGTGTTGATCGTTTATTAATTGCAGGCAGTGATTTATTTGCTCATTTAGATGTTGCAGGTGGCTATAGTTACGATCTTAATTCAAATACTAATCATTGGGGTCAGGTATATGGTTTATTAGAGGGGCGTTTAAAAGCTTCTGGTCAATTTGAAAAAGATTATCAGCTGGCAGCGGGTACACAGCTAGGCTGGTTGTTTCAAGGTAGTCAGTGGCAGATGAATGCTTTTGCTAGTTATTTTCCTTCAATTGCTGGAGATGAATTTGATTACCAGGATGTCTCATTGTCTTTAGGCGGAGAATTAACGACGAATATTCAGTTACGCCTTGAGGCAAAGCGAGAGCTGATTTCCAATCGCGGGGCATACAGTGATGGCGATAGCATCAAACTCGGCATGAACTGGTATTTTTAATGTGACTAAGTTCTTGTCTGTAAGCCTGATCGTATTGTCGTTATTGTTGAGTGGCTGCAGTAGTTTAACGAGTTTGTTCTTCTACCCTCAAAAGCAATATTTACGAACGCCAGCAGATATTAATCTAGCCTATGAAGAGGTGAGAATTCAGGCCAGTGATGGCGCTGAGCTGGTATCTTGGTTTTTACCTGCAAGTAATGAAAGCCAGAATGAAAAAAGCACGACCGATTCTCCCATCGTATTGTTTCTTCATGGTAATGCTGAAAATATCAGCACACACATCGGCAGTGTTTATTGGCTTCCTGAAAGTGGAGTGAATGTCTTTCTTCTAGATTACCGAGGTTATGGTCACTCAGAGGGTGAACCATTTATTCCTGCTATATTTCAAGATGTAGAAGCTTCTTTAGTTTGGCTACGGCAGCGTTTTCCGCAGCGAAAAATTTATATTTTCGGTCAGAGTATTGGCTCGGCGATCGCGACAACCAGTATGGCTTTGTTTAAGGATGAATATGACATAGCAGGTTTAGTACTGGATTCAAGCTTTACCGGTTATCGAGATATTGCTCAGCATGTGACGACAAGTTCTCCATGGACTTGGATTGCGTGGCCATTCACTTGGTTGCTGCCGACTCAGTGGGACCCTGTAGAATACATTGATCAGGTATCTCCTAGGCCTATTTTGATGTTTCATAGCCAGGCAGATGGAGTCTTACCTTATGCGCTAGGCAGAGAGCTTTATGAACAAGCGAAGGAGCCTAAGGTGTGGCAAGAATCTAAAGGTGGTCATATTCAGACGTTTAATTTTAAGGAATATCGAGAAATACTGCTCCATTACTTGACTGATTAGTCAGCTTGGTGCAATATCCCTATTTTCTGCTTTGCTCACCTAGGGCTTGCCAAGTAGCACATTCATCAGTAAAATACCGCGTCAAAGTTTATACCCACCTTACTTTCAGGTTGCCTCATATGTTGCGAATCGCTGAAGATGCTTTGACATTCGATGATGTCTTACTAGTTCCTGGTTATTCTGAAGTTCTGCCGAACCAAGTGTCGCTTAAAACGCGCATTACAAAAGGTATTGAGCTTAATATTCCCCTTATTTCTGCCGCTATGGATACAGTGACTGAAGCCCGTTTGGCGATTGCAATCGCACAAGACGGTGGCCTCGGCATTATTCACAAGAATATGACTGTTGAAGAGCAGGCTGCGGAAGTGCTTAAAGTTAAGCGTTATGAAAGTGGTGTGGTTAAAGATCCAATCATAACGGCAAGCTCCACGACGATTCGTGAATTGCTAGAATTAACTCAAATGCATAAAATTTCAGGTGTACCTGTTGTTGATGGTGATGAGTTGGTTGGTATTGTTACTAGTCGTGATGTGCGTTTTGAAAAGAACCTAGATGCTGCGGTATCGACAGTGATGACGCCAAAAGCGAAACTGGTGACGGTTAAAGAAGGCGAAAGCCGCGATGTAGTGCAAGATTTATTGCATACGCACCGCATTGAAAAAGTTTTAGTTGTTGATGACGCTGGCAAGCTGGCGGGCATGATGACCGTAAAAGATATGAATAAAGCGCAAGCTTATCCACTAGCGTCGAAAGATGAGCGTGGCAGTTTGCGTGTTGGCGCTGCGGTAGGTACCGGTTTTGGTACTGATGAGCGTATTGCTGCATTGGTTGCTGCAGGCGTTGATGTCGTTGTTATTGATACGGCACACGGCCATACCAGTAACCCAGCAGGTACAGGCGTTATTGACCGTGTACGTTGGGCGAAAGCCAACTTCCCTGATCTACAAATTATTGCAGGTAACATTGCGACTGCCAAAGCAGCGATTGCTTTAGCTGAAGCAGGTGCTGATGGCGTTAAAGTCGGTATCGGCCCAGGTTCAATTTGTACTACGCGTATTGTTGCGGGTGTTGGTGTTCCTCAAATGTCAGCCGTTGCCAACGTTTCTGCTGCAATGGAAAAATACGGTGTACCGGTTATCGCTGATGGTGGTATCCGTTATTCTGGTGATATTGCAAAAGCGATCGTTGCTGGCGCTAGCGTGATCATGGTTGGTTCTATGCTTGCGGGTACTGATGAAGCACCAGGCGAAGTTGAATTATTCCAAGGGCGTGCTTATAAGAGCTACCGTGGAATGGGTTCAATTGGTGCGATGGGCCAGACTCAAGGCTCTTCAGATCGTTACTTCCAGGATAAAAACAGCGGCGTAGACAAGTTGGTACCCGAAGGTATCGAAGGTCGTATCGCAGTTAAAGGTCCGCTGACTAATATCGTGCATCAGTTGATGGGCGGCGTTCGTGCTTCCATGGGTTATACCGGTTGCGGAACAATTGGCGAAATGCGTACTAAGCCTGAGTTCGTTCGTATTACCAATGCGGGTATGAAAGAGTCTCACGTACACGATGTACAAATTACGAAAGAAGCCCCGAACTACCGAATGGGCTGATCGCCTACTGCGCTTGCTAATACGGCGTTAAAAATTGGTTCAAGATCCTCACTTAGCACGCTAAGCTCCGGTCTTTCGCAAATTTTTGCCTTGTCTTAGCTACGCTCGTAACGGCGATGATCATAGAAATGTAAAAGAAGCATGATTGAGTGTTTGAGTAGCAAATATGAGAGGCATGGATGCCGAACTTAAGGCTACAGGGATGTATTAACGCCGTTTTGCGGAATAAATACTCAATTATGCTTCGATCAATTTAGACAAAAATTTTAGCCTGCTGATTCGTCTGCGGGTTTTTTCATTTTAGAAAGAGATGGTTATGACTGACATTCACGCTCAACGTATTTTAATTTTAGACTTTGGTTCTCAATATACTCAGCTAATCGCACGTCGCGTACGTGAATTGGGTGTTTTCTCTGAAATTCGTGCTTGGGATATGGATGATCAGGAAATCATCGATTACGCACCGAACGGTATTATTCTTGCCGGTGGCCCTGAATCGGTTACTGAAGAGAATTCTCCTCGCGCTCCGCAGGCTGTATTTGATCTTAATGTTCCAGTATTGGGTATTTGCTACGGCATGCAAACCATGGCTGAGCAGTTAGGCGGTAAGGTTGAAGCGTCTGACTTACGCGAGTTTGGTTATGCGCGTATTAAGACTGAAGGTACTTCAGCCTTATTGAAAGACATCTCTGATCACGTAGAAGGTGGTGAGAAGTTTTTAGATGTTTGGATGAGCCACGGCGATAAAGTTACGCAAATGCCAGTAGGGTTTGAAATCTTAGCGTCAACTGAGTCTTGCCCAATTGCAGGTATGTTCAACGCTGAGAAAAATTATTACGGCGTTCAGTTTCACCCAGAAGTAACGCATACACTGCAAGGTGAGCGTTTGGTAGGCCATTTTATTCACGAAATATGTGGCTGTGAATCTTTATGGACCCCGGCAAAAATTATCGAAGACCAAATTGCTCGTGTACGCGCACAAGTTGGCGATAAGAAAGTTCTACTAGGCCTTTCCGGTGGTGTTGATTCATCAGTTGTTGCTGCGTTATTGCATAAAGCGATTGGCGATCAGCTAACCTGTGTATTTGTTGATAACGGCTTACTTCGTAAAAACGAAGGCGACGCGGTTATGGATATGTTTGCCGATAATATGGGCGTTAAAGTTATTCGTTCTGATTCTGCTGATTTATTCTTAGGCAAGCTTGTCGGTGTTTCTGATCCAGAGCAAAAGCGTAAAGTTATCGGTAATACTTTTATTGAAGTGTTCGATGAAGAAGCGACCAAGATTAAAGACGTTCACTTTTTAGCTCAGGGTACGATTTATCCTGATGTTATCGAATCAGCTGCATCGAAAACCGGTAAAGCACACGTCATTAAATCTCACCACAATGTGGGTGGATTACCAGATGACATGAAGATGGACTTGGTCGAACCGTTACGTGAATTGTTTAAAGACGAAGTGCGTAAAATGGGTCTTGAACTAGGTTTGCCATACGATATGGTTTACCGTCACCCTTTCCCAGGGCCCGGTCTTGGTGTACGTATTTTAGGCGAAGTTAAAAAAGAATATTGCGAAATTTTGCGCGAAGCGGATGCGATTTTCTTAGAAGAGCTACACAATTTTGGTTGGTACCATAAAACGTCGCAAGCCTTTGTTGTATTTCTTCCGGTTAAATCAGTCGGTGTAGTAGGCGATGGTCGACGTTATGAGTGGGTTGTATCTCTGCGTGCAGTAGAGACGATCGACTTTATGACAGCGCGCTGGGCACACCTTCCGTATGAGTTGTTAGAGAAGGTTTCTAACCGTATCATCAACGAAATCGAACAGATTTCCCGTGTTGCGTATGACGTAAGCTCAAAGCCACCTGCAACGATCGAATGGGAATAAAGCTCCGCTTTATTCGACTGTGCAGCTATTGACCTATGAAGCTCGCGAAGCGAGCGGTCAATAGCGGATATGCACAGGCCGGCAGATGTACAGGGATGTAAGTTAAATATATCTTCGTTGGAAGTTTTTCACTTACTTAGAATATATTTCAATGTCGTATTTTTGCGTTTTAAATCGTTCGCCCAATAAAAAAACCAATACCTTTCGTATTGGTTTTTTTATACCTGTAATTTATCATGTGAGTCCAATCAAGGAAGAATCTCTACATTTAAGAGACTGTAAAGAGTCGTATCATAATGAATAGCAGAGCCACAAAGATAACCTACCAAATCTACAGTTCAAACAACAAAGCCGACTTGGAAATCACTCCAGCCCAATTCACCCAACTCCTGAAAAACTCTAGCCTAGGCGAACGTCGCCCAATCGAAGACGAAGAATGCTTGGCAGGAATGATCAACAACAGTAACCTAATCATCAGTGCATGGGACCAAGAAAATCTAATAGGCATCTCTCGCTGCATCACAGACTTCCATTATTGCTGCTACCTATCCGACTTGGCAGTCGATAAAAAATACCAAAGCCAGGGCATAGGTAAAGAACTACAAATACAGACTCAAAAACAACTGGGTCCAAATTGTAAGTTGATCTTAATTTCAGCTCCAGCGGCAAGCAATTATTACCAGAAAATAGGTTTCACAAATAATGAGCGCTGTTGGGTACTTAATCGAGATGAGTCAATTAATACCTAGCCTCCGAAATGCAGCCGCCAGTGATGAATTGGATATAGCAAATTGGAGCATTAAAATATCTAGTTAAACTTATCCGTTCTTTACGCCGCTTTCCTTTGTCCTTTGGCAGGTTGAGCTTTATTCTTACAGGGTGTCGTGGTTTATAGGAGGAATTCTGATGTCTATGGCTCTCAGTATTGAAACTCATTTAGGGCGGTCTGGAATTGATTTCAATTTAATTCCGCATCCTCATTCTAGTAACAGCTTGCAAACGGCGCGGCTTGCCCATGTTTCACCAAAACATGTAGCTAAAGCGGTTATGACCCATGATGGTGATACCTACCGTCTCTGTTTAATTCCATCGACGCATAGTCTGGTAGCTTCTTGGTTGAATGAGCATATGAATGGTCATTTTCGTTTAGTGATGGAGCAAGAGTTAGCCGATTTATTTGCCGATTGTGAAGTCGGCGCGGTACCTGCTTTAGGTCAGGTTTATGGATTTCCGGTGATTTGGGATTCTGCCTTCTCCACTATGGATGAAATATTCTTTGAAAGTGGTGATCATGAGAATCTTGTCAGGGTCGATAAAGGGGCCTTTATGCAACTAATGGCGGGGCAGGAACAGGATAGGATTAGTTGTGAAAAGGATGCTTATGAGTTTAGGGATGAGCTGGTGCATTAAGGATGATTACGGGTAATGAAGTGTCGTCTCACTCACCTTTAGGCTTAAAAGTGGTTATAATCCGTTAATATTTAATTCATCTCTATCATATTGATAGAGATTATTAACGGAATATCTTGATGAAATTACAAACCATCGATAAAGCTCTTTATCGAAAACGCCTTAACATCGCTTTAGTCACATGTGTGGCTGTATTATTAATTACCTCTTTGAGTGTATCAAATATTCTTATTACACTATTTGGTAGTGGCTCTGAGGGTGATAATTTTTGGTGGAATGTAATGGGTGTTGCTGCTGGAGCGACTGTTATTGCCGGCTTGTTTAAACTAGTAGCTACTAAGCCGTTTATGGCAGAAATAAACTATGTTCGTAGCTTAAAGAAAGAATTGAATCGCATTTATCGAAGTTCAAAGAAATTACAAATAGCACTTGAGGCGAACGATAAGAACGCGATAATTATCAGCTATTTTAATCTTCAGGCGTCGAAGCAGGTTTATCAGCTGGATAATAATACTTTAACCATGGATGAGCTGAATGAGAAAATTAGAATGCTTGATGAGACGATTGAATCATTAGGCTTGAATATATCAGTAGAAGATTACAACCCTAATCTTCTTAATCAGCTAGGCAAGGATCAAGAAGATTAGGTTTACGCGTTAAGCGGCTTTGGTTTTCTTCTTTGGGTTTAAAGAGGTTTGAGTCTCCGCTGAAGCTAAGGAGGATTGCCAAATAGACTCTACATTACCAAAGAACTCTTGCGTCAATTCAGTTAATGCCTTGTTATCATCCAGAATCTTCTCATTGAGAGATTCTGTGATGCTTGACTGTTCACTGGCAAATTCTTGCAGATCTTCAACTCCATTTATTTCAATCGCTTTCTTAACCTGCTCTAACCCTATTTTTGAATAATTGTTAAAAGCATTTAATTGTAAGTCAGTTACCTTTTCTAGGCTGGTTAGCCAAAGTGAATTTATCTGCAGCCATGGCTGATATTGATTTTTCATTTGTTCAGAAATAGCCTTGATTAGATCTTCTTGCATGTGATACTCCAGTTGATATTTTATTTACTTAGCGATTTAAGACTAGATTAGCGTTGGAGATTTTCCTGCTGACGCGATCACTTTCTTATATTTTTTAGTTGTTAAGGATTGGTACTACAAGTAATTAGTAATAAAGCATCCAAAGCGAAAATTGGCCTGACAGTTTATTAAAAATACGCTTTACTATTAGCCAATTCTTACTGGGTATATGTTATCTGCTAGCTGAGATTGCAAAGGAATGTTTATGAATGCTAAAAAAATAGGGGTGTCAGGTCAGATGATGGCACAGCCATTATTAATATCCGATCTAATAGAGTATGCAGCCAATCATCATGGTCAGCAAAAAATCATCAGTAATCGTCTTGAAGGAGATCTGCATAGTTATAACTACGCAGATGCTCTATTACGTTGTAAACGATTAGCCAATGCGCTATTAGCCTTAGGTGTCAAAGAAGGGGATAGAATTGGTACTTTGGCATGGAATGGCTATCGCCATTTCGAATGTTACTACGGTATCTCGGGTATTGGTGCGATTTGTCATACCATTAATCCTCGCCTTTATAGCGAGCAGATTGAGTATATTATTCAGCATGCCGAGGATAGTTATCTATTTGTCGAGGCGTGCTTCCTGCCTTTATTAGAGCCTATTGCTGATCAATTAATCTCGGTGAAAGGCATCATCATATTAATAGATGCCGAACAAATGCCCGTGAGTTCATTAAATAATCTTATTAATTATGAAGCGCTAATAGCAGAGCAAAATGATCAGCTAGTCTGGCCTGATTTGGATGCCGATAGCGCCGCATGTCTTTGCTACACTTCGGGTACAACCGGTAATCCTAAGGGCGTTTTATATTCTCATCGCTCAACTGTCATGCATGCTTTAGCTAGTCGTAATCCTGATGCGCTGAATATTTCTTCCGATACGGTGGTTATGCCGGTTGTGCCTATGTATCACGTGTGTGCTTGGGGGCTACCTTATATTGCCCCTATGTCCGGCGCTACTTTGGTTTTACCTGGGCAGGGGATGTCGGGGAAAGATCTTTATCGTTTAATTGATTTTGCCAAGGTGGATTTGATGCTTGGGGTGCCCACGGTTTGGTTAGGCTTGATTGAATATTTAAAAGAACATGATTTGAAAATACCGTCGGTAAAAACAGTCGGTGTGGGTGGGGCGGCGTCTCCAAGAGTCTTGGTGGAGACTCTCGATAAATATTATGGGATTTATTTATTACCGATCTGGGGGATGACAGAAACCAGCCCGCTAGCGACTCTCGGGGCGAAAAAGAAAGCCATGGCTGAGATGACAGATGATCAGCGTTACGGCATTCAGACGTCTGCAGGCAAGCCTATGTTAGGCATTGAAATAGAAATATTTGACGAAGAAACTAATCTTCCTCTAAAGCATGATGGCAAAGAACGTGGTGTGTTAAGAGTGCGTGGGCCTTGGGTTTTAAATAGCTATTATAAGTCGGATAAGACGGATTGTTTTATTCAAGATCTACAGGGAAAAACTTGGTTCGATACTGGAGATATCGCGACTATCGATGAGAACAGCTATTTAAGAATTGTTGATCGTGCTAAAGATGTAGTGAAGTCTGGCGGTGAGTGGATCAGTTCAATTGATTTAGAGAATGCCGCACAAGGCTGTGAGGGAATTACAGAAGCTTGCGTCATTGGTGTTAAGCATTTGAAGTGGGATGAAAGGCCAATTTTGTTTGTTGTGGCACACGATAAAAGATTAGAAAAAGAATCTATCTATAAGTTCTTATCCGATAAGGTAGCGAAGTGGTGGTTACCTGACGATATTATCTTTGTTAATAAGTTACCTCATACTGCCACAGGCAAGTTGCAAAAACGCACTCTTCGAGATCAGTATTGGAACTATTTAATTGACTAGAAAGTGAATGATTATAAAGTGGGGTGAAAATAAACGTTAACGAGATAATGTATTTTAATTCCGTTAACATCTATTTTTATTAAAATTTAACTTCTAATTATTAATGTTCAATTACTGATTGTATTGCTTGATAAAGTCTTTGATTAGTGGGGCGATGGTCTCTCTGTATTTTCGGCCATTAAAGATACCGTAATGGCCAACGTCTGCTTGTTCGTAATGTTTCTTCTTATTGGCTGGTAAATTATGGCATAGATTCAGCGCGGCGGATGTTTGGCCGCGACCAGTAATGTCATCGTTTTCTCCTTCGATCGTTAGTAGCGCTGTTTTAGTTATCGCGCCTAAATCGATTACATTTCCTTGGTACTCCATGGTGCCATTGGGAAGCTTGTGCTCTAAGAAAACTTTACGGATGGTATCTAGATAATAATCCGCTGGCATATCCATAACGGCTAGGTATTCATTATAAAACTGTCTGTGATCTTCAGCGCTATCGCCATCCCCTTTGACCAAGTCGTCGAAGAATTTAAAGTGTTTATTGATGTGGCTATCCATGTTCATACTTAGAAAAGCAGAAAGCTGAATGAAACCTGGGTACACCGCTTGGCCTTGGCCTTCAAATCCCGATGGAACCTTACAAATTACATTTTTCTCAAACCACTCTAAATCTTTACCGCCTGCGTAGTCATTCACATCGGTAGGATTGATGCGCACGTCTATCGGCCCTCCCATGAGTGTTAATGATTTAGGTAGGTTGCGACTTTTTTCTTGATGCATAACCGACAGTGCGACCATAGCAGGTACACAGGGTTGGCAGACGGCAATAACATGAGTATCTGGGCCCAGGAAGTTTATAAATTCAATGAGATAGGTAACGTAATTATCAAAGCTGAAGCTGCCTGCGCTTAATGGAATGTCACGAGCATTGCACCAATCCGTAATGTAGGTTTCATGGTCGGGTAGGAATTCCTTTGCCGTCGAGCGCAGTAGCGTTGCGAAGTGGCCAGATATAGGCGCAATTAATAAAACCTTAGGATGTGCGTCTTGAGGTTTAGCTCGCTCAAAGTGCAGTAGATCGCAATAAGGTTTCTGATACACGACGTGTTGCTTGATGTTCACTTTTTGCTTGTTAATAATGGTGCTGTCTAGGCCCCATTTAGGTTCTTCATAATCGGTAGTTAAACGTTCGAATAGTTCGATTGAAGCGGAGGCCGTACGAAAATATGGGTGGTCCGCAAAGGGATTGATCGGGTGTGATACCAGTTGCCGAGTTATGTTTGCCATCTCATGCCAAGGTTGGATCATTTTCATATATTGAGCATTTAATTCATACAGCATGGGGACCGCCTGGTTAACATTTAATCAGTGTATCAATTAGAGCCTAGTCAGGGTGGCGCAATAAGATGTAATTAAATGTACGTGGCTAGATTTAACGGGAATATGCAGCGAGGTTTTAATAGCGGGGGCGTAGGAATTCATATCAAGCCATGTTGCGGGAATGCGAACATGGCAATGAATATAAGGTTTTGTTGGTTTATGCCGCAGACTTATCGCGTTTTAATACCACATAAGTAAACAACGAAGCGCTGGCAAACATAAAGAGGCTGTAAATACTCGGTGCTATCGACATTGCACCACTCTCTAATAAGCCTGACGTAATCAATAGTGCTAGCGTTCCATTTTGCATGCCAACTTCAAGGGTGATTGCTCGCGACTGAGCTTCTTTGTGCAATAAGAAGCGACCGGCAAAGTAGCCAAGGGTCATGGTGCTGAGGTTTAACATAATGACTGCAGGCCCTGTGGCGATAGCAAAGTCGATTAGCTTCTCCCCTAGGTTAATGCAAATGCTGATGATGACGAAAGCCAGAACTGCCATCGAAAACCCGCTGACGTACGTTTCCGAGCGCTTAGCAAAATCTGACCACTTGGCGCGAACCCCCATGCCGATTAATACGGGAATAACCGTGACCACCATCAATTTAATCCAGGTGCTAATAATAGGTAGTTGGAATTGTTCACTTTCACTGCCATAAAAATTAATTGCCCAAACCGCGAGTAAAGGAATGGTGAAAGGCGTGATAAAGCCAATGACTGCGGTTAGTGATACGGATAATCCCACATCACCTTTGGCTAGGTAACTATAGAGGTTTGACGTTGCACCACCTGGGCATAGTGAAAGTATGAATAAGCCAATGGCCAGTTCACCTTCTAAGCCTGTTAACGCAATAACGGCAATGGCAATTAATGGCAGGATCAGCATTTGGCAGATAGCGCCAAGCAAAAATGCTTTAGGTTGCTGGAAGACACGCTTAAAGTCCGCTGGTACTAGGCTTAAGCCAACGCCGGTCATAATCAATATGATCGCGATCGGCAAAGCAACTTGAGTTAGGGTTTGAAACATCGATTTGATCCCGTTAATTTTTATTGTGGTTACTATTTAGAGGTTCAGATTACATCGGCTCAGTAGAGGCTGCAAGCTATTGGATTCGCTAATGAATTAGTGTAGAATGCGCGACCCATGAATTTTCATGGGTTAAAAAATTACGGTAGGCAATATTAACACCTACCCACATAAAACGATCGGAGCGAAATATTTTATGGTAGTTATCCGTTTAAGCCGAAGTGGCTCAAAAAAGCGTCCTTTTTATCATCTTTCTGTTGCAGACGAACGTAACCCACGTGACGGTCGATTTATCGAGCGCGTTGGTTTCTTCAACCCTGTAGCACGTGGTGCTGAAGAAGCACTACGAGTTGACGTTGAACGCGTTGAATACTGGATGAGCAAAGGCGCACAGCCTTCTGCCCGTGTTGCTAAGTTATTAAAAGATAACGCTAAAGCACAAGCGTAATCTAGCTTTCACCGGGGAATATCATGGCATTAGCACAGCAATCCACATCGATTAGCGATTCGGACGTAACCATCGTCGGAAAGGTGACGACTGCTTTTGGTATTAAGGGTTGGGTAAAGATTCATTCTTTTACTGATCCTATGAATGGCCTTCTGGATTATAAAAATTGGTTACTGAAAGTAAAAGGTCAGTGGCGTTTTTATAAAGTGAAAGAAGCCAAGCCTCAAGGTAAAGGCATAGTTGCAAAATTTGAAGGTATCGACGACCGTGATCTGGCCTTGGCATTAAGCCAAACCGATATCGCAGTGCGATCCACAGATTTGCCACAGCTAGCAGAAGACGAATTTTATTGGTCTCAGCTTGTTGGTTTGATCGTCGTTAATAAAAACGGTGAGTTGTTGGGTAAAATCGATCATTTGTTCAACTCTGGCGCTCCTCACGATGTGATGAGTGTGAAGGGATATGAAGGCAGTCTTGACCAGCAAGATCGTCTGATTCCTTATGTTGATGCAGTGGTTGGCAAGATTGACCTGGATGCTGGTGAAATGCAGGTTGATTGGGAAGCAGACTTTTAATTAAGTCTGTTTGTGTGGTGAAACCATGTGGTTTGGAGTGATAACACTGTTTCCTGAAATGATTCAACCTATGACCCAATTGGGTGTAATAGGTCGATCAGTGAGACAAGGTTTATTGAGTTTAAGTATCTGGAACCCTAGAGACTTTACTCATGATAAGCACCAAACAGTGGATGATCGTCCATACGGTGGTGGCCCAGGCATGTTGATGAAAATTCAACCGTTACGGGACGCGATCAATGCCGCTAAAGAAGCAGCAGGTATTGTTGAAGGAGATACTGTAAAAGTTATTTACATGTCACCTCAAGGACGCAAGCTGGATCAAGCAGGAGTCGTTGAACTGGCTCAGCATGACAAACTTATTTTAGTTGCAGGACGGTACGAAGGCATCGATGAACGTTTAATCGAGGCCGAAATCGACGAAGAGTGGTCTATCGGCGATTTCGTACTCAGTGGTGGTGAATTACCCGCCATGACGTTATTAGATGCAGTAAGTAGACAAGTAGCGGGAGTTTTGGGGCACGAGTTATCGGCCGTACAAGACTCTTTTGCGGATGGTTTGCTAGACTGCCCACACTATACCCGCCCGGAAGAATTTGAAGGGCAAGCGGTACCCAGCGTTTTGTTGAGTGGCAATCATAAGCTGATTCAACAATGGCGCCTGAAACAGTCCTTAGGACGTACCTGGCAACGACGACCAGACCTATTAGACAAGCTAGACTTAAACAACGAACAAGTTTCGTTATTAGAAGATTTTAAGCGTGAGTCAGAAGAGCCTCACGATTATTAGGGAGCATGCAATGAGCAATAGAAACGTAATCATTCAGCAAATCGAAGCAGAACAGCTTAAGAAAGATGTTCCAGATTTCGCACCAGGTGATACTTTAGTAGTTCAAGTTAAAGTTATCGAAGGCACTCGTGAGCGTCTACAGGCGTTCGAAGGTGTTGTAATTGGTAAGCGTAACCGCGGTGTTAACTCTGCGTTTACAGTACGTAAAATCTCCCATGGTGTGGGCGTTGAGCGTTCTTTCCAAACTCACAGCCGTTTAATCGATTCTATCGAAGTTAAGCGTCGCGGTGATGTACGTCAGGCTAAGCTTTACTACCTACGCGAGCGTAGCGGTAAGTCTGCACGTATTAAAGAGAAGTTGGTTAAAAAGGCGTAACTCTTTATTAAAGAGTGATGTGTTTTTAAGCAAATCTAAAAGAACGGGCCTTGTGCCCGTTTTTTTATGCCTGAAATTCTGTACACTGGCTGGAACTTATTGAGAGCTTTGTTCTCAAAGCATTAATACAATTTCATATGTAAAGAACAGCGCGGAGATAGAATGAGAATATTAGCGACCCTGTTGGCCATTTTTGCGGTAGCGACATCGAGTTTTGCCGAAGAGCTGACTCAATCTACTGTTGATGCAGCCGAGCAAAATAAACAATTAAGCCTAAGAGTAGAAACTCAAATATCCCAATCATTTGGCCAGCCGGTTAAAGTGAAAGAAGTGATTAGCTTGGCGAATAAGCAAATCATTGAAGCGGTATTAGCCGATGGTTCTTTGGTTCATCTAACACCAGATTTAACCCACATGGTTTATCGTGGTGAGTTGTACGAGTTATTGCCTTTAAAGCCTAATAACATCACTAAAAACCGTAACAATATTAAGCGCGAAGGCTTAATGGCGGCCTTGGATGATAAAGACTTGGTTATCTTTAAGGCAAAGGGCGATGAAAAAGCCGTTATTAACGTATTTACTGATATCGATTGTGGATACTGCCGTAAGCTACATGATGAAGTGGGCCGTTTAAATGACCTGGGCATCAGCGTACGCTACCTTGCATACCCTCGATCAGGCGTTACTGATCGTCGTACTGGACAACTAACAGGCTCTTTCAAGAAGATTAAATCAGTATGGTGTGACGATAACCGCGCTGAAGCGATGACGGCTGCGAAGAAGAATCGCACGATTAAAGATAATCTAGATTGTGATGCCCCTATTGCTGAACATATCGCGCTGGGTTATGAAGTGGGTGTCAGTGGTACTCCCGCTATCGTATTGCAAGATGGTCGCTTTATTGGTGGTTACGTGGAAGCGGATGAGCTAGCGAAGACAATTGGTATTAAATAATGATTAATTGACAGTTAAAAATCAGTTGTTGTTGATTAAAGGAGCCAATGGCTCCTTTTTTTTACCTGTTATGCACAGACAAGTATTTGTCGTCAATAATTCAACGAAAATGCTGTGGCGTTTTCTATCTATTTGAAAAGGATGAGTTTTTTATTAGACAAAATCGTAAGTTGAACTTGAAACTCAGCTATTTATGCTAGTTAAGGGCCTATTTTACGATCCTCAGGCTTTATCGTGAGGTGTTTATCCACAAATAAGGTGAATAACGTAGAGGTTAAATAATGTAAGTACTTACTTATCTGTATCACTTGATTTCACATAGATTTGTTTGATCTGATGAATTGGATTAAACAATGTTAGGTATTTCGTGAAAAATCCTTGACAGGGTTGCAGAGATTTTTATCTCTAGTGTCTTTTACTCACAACCCAAAATATATTTATTGGGTTTTCCTATAGTGCTGAAAAAATCTTATGATGTGCTTGTTGACTCTTGTAAGTCATTGAATCTTAAGTGTTTTTTGTGGTGGTTAAAAAGTATACAATCTAACGGTGAGCCTGATAATACGGGCTTTAAGGTACCTTTTAAAGAGTCTATCCACTAAGTTATCCACAGATTCTGTGGGTAACCAAAGGAGTCCAGTAGGCATGCGGGTTTGCTGGATATAGTGTCTAATGTAATAATTGCTGATAAAATCATTATTCTTATTGAGCGAAATTATATTTAAATCTTCTGTCGTAATTTTCCTGTTATTCACAAGCAATTTTTTTATATATTGATGCCTTTATCAGTTTTGTTGATTAGTCATTAAATTGTCATCTAATATCTAAGATATTGAAAAATAACGTTTTTTTATTTGTTCGAAAAATCGACAATCTGTTCTTAGCCCAGTATCCATGCACTCTAGCAAGACTTATAAAAAACTTATGCAGGGTTTTATCCACAGATAATGTGAGTAAGTTCTTTTATTACGGTATTCATTCACGCTAAGCTAATGTCATAGTAAGGCTTATATTAAGTAATCGCTCTGAGTTAGAGGTAAGTATGTCGGCAATCGTTAGGTTCAAAAATAAGGCGGTAAAGGGCCTGCTTCTCTTCGTAGGGTTGTTAAGCGTGGTATTGGGAGTAGTAGGGATCTTCTTACCGATTATGCCTACCACGCCCTTTCTATTATTAGCGGCGGCATGCTTTGCGCGCACCTCCCCCAAGTTTTATAACTGGCTTGTGGGGCATCCGCGATTAGGTAAGTACTTAGTCTATTACTTAGAAGGCAAGGGTATTCCGCTAAAAGCTAAGATATACACCATTGCTTTAATAGCGATTAGTATGAGTGTGACGAGTTATATTGTGCCACTGCTCGCGGTTAAGATTCTTCTTCCTCTGGTGGGGGTTCTGGTAGCTCTCTACATTGTTCGTCAACCAACACTCGATCTGTCGCCTTCATCAAAGGACTAGGCAAGTTGTTTAGCCAATCAAATCTGGCTAATAAACCTTTCATTGGTTGATCTAGGCCAGCATAGATATCCACTCTCTCACCGCTATAAGGGTGTTCGAAGCTTAGCTGCCAAGCATGTAGCAATAAACGTCCGGCATCAAAATGATCTCGGAAGTAGCGGCTATGGCGGCCTTTACCGTAGCGCGCATCCCCAATGATCGGATGGCTCAAGTGCTTTAGGTGGCGACGAATCTGGTGTTTACGACCGGTCTTTGGCATCACTTCTACTAAGCAATAGCGAGATTGCGGATACTTATCAATCTCCACATCGATTTCTACGGTAGCTAATAATTTGAAATCAGTAATTGCTTCTTGAGCCGGCTTGATACGTTCGTGTTTTGCGTGCTTATCAACCGGAGGCACCATGGCATAGTCTAGGTGCAGTTCTTCCGGCATATAACCACGAGTGACGGCTAGATAGCGTTTTTCAACATCTCGCTGGCGCCACTGTTCGACCATCAAACTGGCAGTTTCTGAATTTAATGCAAATAACAAAACTCCAGAGGTCGGTTTGTCTAAGCGATGAACTGGATAAACTCGTTGACCTAATTGGTTCCGTAACAGCTGCAGCGCAAATAAGGTTTCATAGCGGTCAATCTCACTGCGGTGAACCAGCAGACCAGAGGGTTTGTTGATTGCGACTAGATTTTCATCTAGGTATAAAATTTCCAGTTTCATTTGTCATCTAAATACATAAGAATGGTGGCAAAATTATAACAAGTTTTAACGCTCAATTTGGGGAAGAAAATGTCTTTTGCAGGGATTAAACGCATTATTATCGGTTTTATATTGGTACTGGCCGTCGCTTTAGTATTAATTCGACAAACGTATGTTGAGAGTGAGCCCTTTCCTGATCGCACAGCCATGCCGATATTAGCGAGTACCGATATGGAGTTGGTGGCTGATTTACCGCTGCCTCCGGGTAACATTGCGGTGGCCGATAATGGTGATGTCTTTTTTACCTTTCACCCCGAAGCAAACCCTGCAATCAATGTGGCTAAGTTAGAGGCAGGCCAAGCAGAAGCATTCCCGTCACTCGATTGGCAGCCCGGTGGCAGTGAGCCGTTGGCCTTTAATGAAGTACTCTCGGTCCGTATCGATAAGCAACAACGGCTATGGGTATTGGATAATGGCAAGCACGGTTTAGATAAAGTTCGATTATTCGCTTTTAATATAACGTCTGGTGAAATGCTTAAGCGCTTTTCATTTACCCGTGCTGAATTTGCCTTAGGTTCACATGCTAATGATTTTCAAATTAGTAATGATGGTCGATTTATCATTATTAGTGATGCCAGTATATTCGCTAAGAGCCCAGCTTTAGTGATCTATGATGTTGAAAATGAATCCGCTCGTCGAGTATTAGAGCTGCATGAATCGGTTATAGCGGGAATGTTTGAGCCGATCGTGCAGGGTCGTAAAATGACCTTGTTTGGTCTGTTCACCATTAATCCTGGAGTCGATGGCCTGGTATTAGATCACGCTAATGAATATCTTTATTATGCCAGTATCAGCTCAGATCAGCTGTACCGCATTCCTTATGCAGCCTTGATTGATAGTGAATTATCGTCGACTGAGCTTGCTTTACAGGTCGAGGCAGTTGGTCAAAAAACGATGACGGATGGTATGGCGATGGATGTTAAGGGTAATATTTATTTATCCGATTTGGAGCATTCAGCCATCGTTCGCCGCAGCCCAGAGGGTGAGCTAGAAACCTTACTTAAGTCGGCATCGATTCGTTGGCCTGATGGTTTTAGTAATAGCGCTGATGGCCAGCTTTATTTCACCTGTTCTAGTTTGCATCAAGTGATCGGTATCAGTCCTGAAGAGATAGAGGCAAAGGGTCCTTACCAAATCTATCGATTTTTACCGCCGGCAAGAATGGTGGGTGACGAATAAACGAACGAAAACAGCGACTCAAGATCCAAACAATTAAGCTAAACTTAATAATACTAAGTTGTGGCTAGTAGCAGGTTAGTTAGCGGATGGTTCGCTAATGTTGGATTGTTGATTGATAGGTAAGTCAATATGAAATGTGTCTATGAAGCGTCTAATGTATTAGAAGCCCATGTGATTCAAGGGCTGCTAGAACAGCATAGGATCAGCTCTTTTATTGAAGGCGAGTATCTTATCGGTGCAGTCGGGGAATTACCTGCCAGCCCGCTAGTACGAGTGTTGGTGAATGACGATGACCTGCCGCTAGGGGCATCGTTAATGCGAGATTACGACTCAACCAATCAGCCTTTAAATGAGCAGCTGACCATTGCACAAGGCGGCATGCCAAGAAATGGCAATGGCTTGCTGATTGCTATGGGTCTAATGATCATTATGATTTTAGCCGAGGCCTCGCGCTACTTTTTATAAATGTCATTCAGTTTAATCATCCCCAGGCATCGCAATAAAATCAGTTGCGCCATAATCCACACCTAGCTGGCTTAACAGTGCTGTTATCTGGCCTCTATGGTGAGTTTGATGATTAAACAAATGTTGTAGAACGTCGGGTAGTGGGCGTACTTGTAATTCTTCTTGGCTATTGTGGTACTGCAGCCTATCTTCACAGTCACTTTCACGTAAAAAATCACACCACTGAATAATCAATTCATCCAGCTGCTGACGGGGCTTAGCCAGTTCTTTTAGATTGCTGTATAAAATTTGATTGAGCCTGGTAGGCTTAGGCCACTTATCCATCTGATCATCGAGAATAGGAAATATTTTCGCCAGTCGATTCAGCCATAAAAGATCACCGACCATAATATGATTCCAGCTGCCAGTAAGGGAGTGGAAGAATACATTCTGATCTTGGTTTTGCGCCTCTACTGAAACACTTAAGCTTGCCTCAAGTAGCGATTGATTAATCCAAGCATTGTAACGGGCGTAACGACGATAGTGATCAGACCATTGCATAGGTGGCTCCTGCGAATTTACTGTTAAATCTTCTATTATGCTAAGCCTATTATCGATAAAGCGCTATGGATAAATAAATCGATGGATAAGTGCATCAATAATTAACAATTAAGGCATAATATAGCGCAAAAGTAGGAGCATAAAGAGGCCGCTTTAATAAAATAAAGCCAATCACAATATAGGGAAATTCAATGCGTTTTTTAGTCATCTTCAGCCTATTCGTTTTACAGTGTGTAAGTATCCAGATTAGCCAAGCAAATTTTGCCGCCTGGGATAAGCCGATTGCAGAAAAAGAAGCGGTCCAATGGCTGGTGAAAGAAAGTGAAAATTTCACCATCACTTATTCTGCCGATAATATGGTAATGGCGGATAAAGCGCTGAATATTGCAGAGCGCGTTCACTTAGAGTTATTGCCTTTTTTTGAAATAACGTCAAAGACAAAAACGAACATGGCGCTGGTCGATGATTTTGATTTTTCTAATGGCTGGGCGACGTTTTTTCCTTACGCTCAAATTCGATTATTTAGCAGCCCACCGGATAGTGTTACCGGTTTGGAAGTTAATGATGATTGGCTGCATAGCTTAATTCGTCATGAGTACGTTCATGTATTACACCTGCAAATGGCAAGCGGCTTTCCTAAAGATATTAATCACGTATTAGGGAATATAGTTTTCGCATTTCCTCACTCAATGACTCCTTCTTTTATGTTAGAAGGTTTGGCCACCTATTTAGAAACCAATAACGAACTGGGCTATGGTCGATTACAAGGTTCCTTCTATCGTATGCAAATGCGCACAGAAGTCGCCGCTGATCGTTTGAAAACGTTAGGGGATGTTGCAGCACCTTTACGTGAATGGCCATTAGGTATGCAATATTTATACGGCAGTTATTTCTATCAGTTTATTGCCGATACCTACGGTGAAGCATCCATCCAGAATTATTTGTACCGATACAGTGGTGAAGTGATTCCCGCGGTGATGCAAAATAATGCAATGTCCATTGTTGTCGGTGAGAATTTTGATCAGCTTTGGCAAGATTACCATCTGTGGTTAAAAAGAAAGTTTTCGAACGAAATTGCATCGTTAGAAAATTCAACGGTACAAGGTGCAGCACTGGCGATTGAGCAGGGCAGGCAGGGGCTTTTTAAAGATGTGAGTAATAGCCAAGCAGATAGCTACTATTTTATTGATAACAATGGTGAAGATGCACCTGTTTTAACCCAATATATTGATGGTAAGTATTCAACCTTAGTAAAAACTAAAAACGTATTAGCTTTAGATATTAATGAGCAGAAGGACGTTGTTGCAAGTCGCTTGATCACTTGGAAAGATGGGCGTAGTTGGGCTGATGTGTATTTATTGGTTGATGGCGTTTTTGGTAAAGAATGGCAGGCGCTAACGACTCAATCTCGCCTGCGCAATGTTCGTTGGCTGAATGATGACTTAATCATTGGCAGTCGAAAATCGCAGGGTATCAGTGAGTTCGTATTATTGGACAAACAAGGTAATAGCAAAAGTTTATGGCGCGGTGAAGATGAAACAACGGTGCTAGGGGATTACGATATTTCTGCCGCCGGGGATTACCTGGTAGCGGCGGTAAAACGCTCATTGCAGGGCTGGAACTTAGAACGTATTGATTTACAACGCATGGATATGAAAGGTAAGAGTCTTGATCAAGGAGCGTCATTAGATTCGATTAGTATTACTTCTTGGCAAGCTATTACGGATACCAAAGCGATTGAAAATAGTCCGCAGATATTAGCCGGTGGCAATATTCTATACAGCGCAGATTATGATGGGGTTTATAATCTTTTCATGCTTGACGACAAAGAAATAAATTCTACAGTGTCTAAAGGACCCCGTTGGAATGTCACTCAGCTAACTCATATGTTAACAGGGGCATTTGAACCGAAAGCGATCACGACGAAAGATAACCCAGAGTCAACGGAGATTATTTTTCAGGCTTATACTGCCGATGGTTTTGAAATGAGAAGCCTATCTTTAGATGAAACACTATTAAGCTCATTAGACTCTTTTCCACTTGCTCAGCAGCAAGGTCAATATAATTATCCTGCACCTTATTCTATCGACGTTGAAAAATCTCAGGCAGAAAACTATCAACCCTGGTCCAGCTTACTGCCTACTTGGTGGTTCCCTTATTTCGGTGCGACCGCTGAAGCTAGCCAAATTGGTTTTGAAACCGGAGGAAGTGATGTGCTAGCACGCCATAATTATACATTTCAGCTAGCGATTGATAGCGATAACGAGTTGGCGAATACTAGCATTATTTACAATTATGATAATCGTTACCAGGTTGGCTTTCAGCGTAGCCATGACTATGTCGATGTTTTCAATGACAGTAAGCCGGAATACATTGTTGAGCAAGACCGCTGGATCTTTGGCCGTAATCACATTGCGAATGCTTTCGAAGATCAATTATCACTGAATGCTGCAATTCTAGTTGAGCGTGAAGGAACAGTTACTCGTGATGACTTGTTTGCAGTCCCCTGCATTGATGCAAATTTTGAACTGCATAAAACCTGTGAGAAAACATTAGCAGGACTCGGGCTGCAATTTGACAGTCGTGAAGGTTACTTAAACAGTCCTGGGTTTTCATCAGGGCGATATCTTGATCTAGTGTATGAAACTAATGATTTGCTAACGGGAGCTTTAGATAGTGATTACCGCGGTGGAATACTACAAGGTCAGTGGCAGGAAATGTTTGATCTACCCGGTAGACGCTCATTATCCTTGCAAGTATTGGCTGCCAAAACCAGTAAAAAAAATGAGGCGATTACGATAGGTGGAGAAAACCGCTTAACAGAACTCAGCCTTTTTGGTCGTGATGATTTTGCCTTACGAGGCTACGCCTCTTCGGTGCAAGGAGGGAATAACTTGAATGTTAATCGCCTTAACTTTAATCAATGGCTGGGACGAATCGATAAAGGCTGGGGCATTTGGCCAATCGCAGCAGGGGACTATTCTGCAAACGTCTACGTTGATTTCGGTAGCGCTTGGCAAAGTGGAGAATCGCCTCATTATTTAACCGGGGTAGGCATCGACTTTAATATTGAAGTCCTGGTTTTTTATAACTTGTTTATGCCGGTGCGCTTGAGTCTTGCGCGTGGGTTAGATGATGAGGTTGGGAAACATCGGGCTAGTATCGGGATTAGTTTGCCTTATTAGCTAGGCGAGAAAAAAGCTAATTAACCACAGAGGACACAGAGAGCACAGAGGAAAGACTAAGAGCGATTCACCACGGAGCGCACTGAGGCGCTTCGCTACACGGAGAATAGTATAATAGAAAGTAAAAATAGAGTTGTTAGTAGTGGGCAGATTTGTAGTGAAGCTTCTGTAAAATATTCTATCTATCTTTATTTTCCTCTGTGAGCGCAGCGCTCTGTGTCCTTATATGGACTCCCGCGTACAAGTCAATTAGATTCTGAATTAAAAAGTAAGATGCTTGCTTATATACGGGCTCATTTTGAGGCGCTACCTCTGGCCACTGATGTATTCGCACCCTCATGACTTTTCTCTGTGACGGTATTAACTACCTGGGCACG
>Ga0209292_1000247_pt1 | contig 76109 bp, 69 predicted proteins | sample GOMGulsemesocosm_2_FD_184634 | JGI IMG/M metagenome (GOLD analysis project Ga0209292, IMG submission 184634) | Methane-oxidizing microbial communities from mesocosms in the Gulf of Mexico - GOM9C Gulf of Mexico (SPAdes) (version 2) | ecosystem: Environmental > Aquatic > Marine > Cold seeps... | reverse complement strand
CATCTTCAGGCTCAGGTACATAAATAGGGGTTAAGTCTTCAGACTTAAGTAGCTTGGCAAGTTTGAGTGCATCGCGTTTATCGGTTTTAATGCGTTCGCCTGGTTTTTTAGGGATAAGCGAGGGGGCTATGACATAACAGCAATGATGAAGGCTGGTCAGTAAACGGTAAATCCAATAGCCACAAGGGCCTGCTTCATAAACAAAATGCAGTGTAGCGTCAGGATATTTTGACTGTAATTGTCTGGCGAGTTTCTTAAATTTCTTTATTGGAGGGGTTACTATCAATTACTTGATCGCAAGACGCACGAAGTTAACGCGAAAAATAAAACTCTTTTTCGTCGGTCTATTATTTACTGTTTCATCTGTTATTTTTTCTCCTCATTTTTAGTTCCTTTGCCATTATCCTTATTGTATTCGCCTTTCGGCTAGGTCGTTCGTGTGACGCCAATGCAGTGCATTTTATGTTGGCAGCAAGGACATATTCTACTCGCCCGTATTGTCGTTATTTCTTTTGTCGGTTTTAGCCAATCGTGTATGGGCAATAAGAGTAATTGGATAATTAAACGCAGTTTTTTAGCGCCCGACGATAACAGCCCATAATCACGCACCCGTTGTAAACCTTTGGGCAGAACATGTTGCAGAATGAGCATTAAGAATTCGAGTGTTGGCAACGTACGCGGTGTTATTTTGTTTGTTGTACTGTCTTTATAACGAAAGGTGACGTTGTGTTGGTCAGCGCTTGCATCAGAAAAAATAATGTCTTTATCGGGCAAGACCCCACGATATAAATACCGAGACAGATACTTTAACGCAGGTAAACCCTGACCGACTTTCTTACAATCAACAACCCATTTCGTTGGCATTTTCTTGAGGTTAGCTAGCGATAAATCTGGGTGTTTATTTATGGCTTCAAACACGCGTGCTCGCCACACTTTAGCGAGTGAGAATTCATTAAACAAGTAACCTTGCTTTCCTTTTCGCCATTGTTTCCGCTGTGGGTGATAACCGCCATTGGGTACAATAATATGTAGGTGAGGATGTAGCTCACGCCTTCGGCTGTGCGTATGCAGTACCGAGGTAAAGCCTATCTTGCCTAATCCTTGGCGCGTGGCAAAGTCTTTTAAGATTGATGAAGTGACGATAAACATCAGTTGATACATGGCTTTGGGTCGTCTTCTTGCTAAGACTCTTAACTCAAAGGGTAAGGTAAAGGTCACCATGAAATACTCAACCGGTAAGCGCTTTGCTTTTTGCCTAGCCAACCACTGTGATGTAGTGTTTTGTTGGCACTGCGGGCAGTTGCGATGACCACAAGAAAGTGGCGTACGGTCATGGTGTTCACAATGATGACACGCCCAAAGCGATTGTCGTTGCTGTGGTGTTTTACACATAAGCATGACATAAATGGCTTTACGCATATCAGGTGATAATTGGCTGCTATACTGAGTTTCAAGGGCTTGGTGATGTTGACGTAGTAAATCGATAAAGGTACTCATTTTACAGACCATGTAATGTTGAATTTATCTGTTAATTTGTTTACGGCGCGTGACATATCACGTTGTTTCACTTTGGTGAGCTGTGTGTAGCGTGCGGTGGTGTTGAGACTGGCGTGTCCAAGTAATTGCTGCAAAGAGCGCAAATCAAGCCCTTGTTCAAGTAAATGCGTTGCAAAGCAATGACGAAGCGAATGCGGACTGATGAGTTTTTTAATACGACAATCACTCAGTACTTTTTTCAAGGCTTTTTGAACGCTGCCTTTGTCCATAGGTGTATTAGTTTTTGTGTGACTTCCGGGGAAAATCAAACGGTCATGGCGATGTGTTTTCCAATAACTCCTCAGTGCTAAAAGTGTACGCTCAGATATTGGCACCATGCGGTCTTTCCCACCTTTACCCTCACGAACATGTACCAGCATTGTCGATTTATCGATATCGTGTATGGTTAAATTAAGCCCTTCACTTAAACGTAATCCCTGAGTATGCGTTTTGAAATGAGTTGCTCTGTTGGTTCGAACGTCTTGTTAGAAACATAAGATGTTTGCAAATCAATATTCGTAGCCAACAGAGGCATGTTCCACTTAATCTAATAGTAAGTTACTTTATTGAATTAAGTGGCTTGATCGAACTATAAGGCAATCAAACGGACACGTAACAGTTGGCTCGGTTCCGCTTTGATCTTGTACCACTTTGGTGGACAGTTATTTATTTAATTGTTATCAAAGAGGTTAATCATGGGACATACAAGAAAGCGTCATTACGATCAATATTCATTAGCTCGCAAATTTGCTAGCGGCTTCCTTCGGACCAATCCTCACGGATAAGCCCTTGCCATTCGCTAGTAGTTAGCGTTTAATAACAATAAGTTATTCTCTTATTGAAAAGAGTAACGGTGACCTTCCTACAGAGGACTTTCACCTCATTAGTTCATGCCCATGCTGGGCGTACACAAGGCAATTAAACGGAAAATTTACAGTTGGCTGTTTTTCGTTCCTCAAACATTTTAGCCAACTATAATTTTCCGCTTATTGCGGCGTTGGTATACAAGGATATTTCGGTGCAAAAATTTATAATCTGTTTATTCGTAATCTTCTCAATGGCGACTCACGCTAAAAGTGCTTTTACCTCAGCTCAATTAGAAAAGTTGTCTCAAGACTTTGTAAAAGCAATAGATGCTAGACAACAACCAGACACGAAAATAGAAGACATTGACTATTACATTTCATTATTGGCCGACAATTTCATTGATGAGCACATCAAATATAAATTTACATACACTGATAAAGTTAAATTAAGAGAAGATATGATTGCTAAAATGAGCGGTGAAATCATCTTTAGCGAAATTAAGATTGATGAAATGATTATTGGCAGTAACGCTACTTTTATTAAAATGACAGAAACAATTAAGGGCAAGCCTAGTCACCTCAACAAAGTTGTTGAATATACAAAAACCAATGTGCTTTCAGTAGAGTTTAATGATAAAGGCTTAATAACTCACCTTCGTCGACACCATGGTTAAATGTATACATAAGCTGTTAAACAAGGACAAAAAACAGTTGGTTTTTACTCCTTCGTCGCCTATTTTAACCAACTATTTTATTGCCTGTTAACAGGGCGTTGGTGAACAAGGAAAGTATGGAAAATTTCTCATGGATTTATGATCAATCTAGCATTGACTGGAATCAATTATCAGAACTGTATCGAGTTGCGCCTTTAGGTGATAAACCAGCAGAGAACCTCAAAATTGTATTTTCTAACAGTAAATTTAAATGCTTTATTTTTGATCAATCAAAACTTATAGGTGTCGGTCGAGCTTTAGCTGATGGCATTGATTGCTCATATATATGTGATGTTGCAATTCATCCTCGCTATCAGGGAATTGGGTTAGGTCGTCACATCATTTCAAAGTTGGTTGAGCTTTCTGTTGGTCACAAAAAAATTATTTTATACGCTAATCCTGGCAAGGAAGGCTTTTATAATAAGCTTGGTTTCAAACAAATGAATACTGCTATGGCTATTTTTAGTAATGAACAATACGCTATCGAGGTTGGGTTGTTAAGTTCAACATAAGCAGTTAAACAAGGGCTAAAAACAGATAATTGGCTAGGTTCGCTCACAATTTTAGCCAACTATTTCGCGCCGATTAATGTGGCGTTGGTTTCATACACTTGTGTGATACTCGTCGTAAGGATATTTCAAATGACCGAAGATGATAAAAATAAAGCACCTAAAACTAACAATATGGGGCTAGCTATAGCTATGGGAGCTGGAATAGGTATTGTTTTTGGTGAATTTATTTTTGATAGTGTGGGTGTTGGTATAGCTATTGGTGCAGGAATTGGTATTGCTTTTAGTCGCTTTAATAGCGCCAAATAAAGCCAATGTGCTATACGGTAACAACCATATACAAGTTGCTTAAAAGGACGTAAAGCGTTAGCTTTCGGAATAAGTATGAATACCAATCACAAGCCTTTCGTTACTTTTATAATATGCTTCATGACAGTATGTGTATCTTTTTATGTCGCTTACCAAGTTAGTGGCTCGATATTAGGCAAGTCTAAAATAACTGAACTCGCTAACTTTGGTGGTTTAACTATCGAAGGTATTAAAAACTTTGAAGTATGGCGGTTACTATCCTCTCAATTGATACATGTCCATCAAAAGCATATGATTTACAATGTATTATCTATCCTCTTTTTGGGTATTATCATAGAGCGAAAGGTTGGTTCTAAATACATGTTAGCTATTTGGCTACTCGCAGGAGCTATTGGGACGTTATTTAGTACCCAATTTACTCCTCCACCTTGGAATACAGGAACAGGAGCTTCACAAGCTGCTTTTGGTTTAGCTGGTTTTGGTTTGGTTCTAGTAATTAACAAAATAAAACATGGATACTTAATTCTAAGTGCTCTCGCATTTACACTTATACCAGCGCTATATTTAGATTTTAAATCGGTGGGTTATCCCAAAGCAGGACACTCTTTAAGTTTTGTTATTGGTTGTAGTTTGGCTATTTACTATTCTTACCGTTTTAAACAGCAATTTGTACATTTGGTACAAAAAAGCTAAGGCGTTCAAATGAACAAAAAACAGTTGGCTGTTTCACTCTGTTCACAAATTTAGCCAACTATTTCGCGCCGATTAACGTGGCGTTGGTATCATAATCTGGAGAATATAAATGGAAATTAAAAACGGTAGTTGTGGTTGTGGCACTTTGAAGTATCAAATTAAAGGAGAGCCAATCAATTCTATTTTTTGTTATTGTAGTGAATGTCAAAAGCATACTGGCTCTGATAAATGGTTTGGCACATGGATCCCTAAAGACAACTTTAATATCGTGGAAGGAACCGCATCAATATATTCTAGAAAAGGTGATTCAGGTAAAAGCTTGAATCATGTCTTCTGCAGTGACTGTGGTGTCAGTATTTGTGCTGAAGTTACAGCTGGCAATTTCTACTCTGTTGCTGTTTCAACGATTAATGATGCACATAATATCAAACCTAAAATGTCCATTTATGCGGCATCAGCTCCAAACTGGGCTGTGTTTCCAGAAAACATTCCTAAATTTGATATTTTGCCACCGGGTATGGGTAAGTAAATACCTAACAATAACTTCACACGGAACAAAAAAAACAGTGGGTTACGTTTCACATTTTAATCCGCAATTTTAGTCCGCTTAACGCGGCGTTATAGGGCCTAGCAGTATATCGTTCCTCACCTCTTTAAATTCTATAAAGGAATAAGATGAATAGACTTTGTGGTCTAGATTTATTGCGCGCCATTGCGATTATCTGGGTAATGCTTTTTCATGCTACTAAATATGGAACACCATCTAGGGAGTTTTCAGCGCTGGGTTGGATGGGTGTCGATTTATTCTTTGTACTCAGTGGCTTCTTAATTGGAAGTCAATTATTTAAATTGGTTGCGCTAAAGCAGGAGATTAATTTAAGTAAATTTTACTTAAATCGCGTCTTTAGAATTCTGCCCGCATATATTGTAGTTTTAACCATTTACTTTTTAGTTCCTTTCACTAGAGAAGGAAATGGCTTACAACCCTTATGGCAATTTTTAAGTTTTTCGGTCAATTTATTTATAGATACTTCCAGCAGCAATACATTTTCACATGTTTGGTCATTATGCATTGAAGAGTATTTTTATTTATTCTTTCCGATAGTTGTATTGTTGTTAATGCATCGAAGTAGCTTTGCTAAAATCTTAGTTTTATCATTATTTATTGTTGCCTTTGGCATGTATTTACGAGGATATATTTGGGTAAATGAATTAGGTTGGGGGCAGTCATATATTGAAAAGATATATTATCCTACATACACGAGGTTAGACGGCCTTTTAGCTGGTGTGTTAATAGCAGCACTTAAAGTGTTTAAACCTAAGTTGTGGGATTTTGTAATGAACCACTCTAATAAAGTTTTACTTGTGGGTCTTTCAGGGTTAACGCTTGCGGTATGGCTTTTTAAAGCTCGCTTTGGGTATATGGCAACAGTCATTGGTTTTCCAATACTGTCTTGTAGTTTCGCATTTATTGTTGCTGGAGCATCTAGCCCGTATTCCGTGTTAGGTAAATATAAAGTACCAGGCTCCTATTTTGTGGCTACATTAGCTTATAGCCTTTATCTGACTCATAAATCAGTATTTTACATGGTGAATACAACCGTTGGAGAGCAGTTAAGCGAAAATGGGTATGTCGCATTCTTTGTATATGGGGTCGCAGTTTTTTTAGTTGCGTTCATTTTGTATGTAATTGTAGAACGCCCATTGCTTAAACTGCGGACTGCGGTCATAGCTTGGGACAACAGAAAACCTCAAAAAGTAGCAGAAATAAACTCGTAACTTGATATAGTAAAGGCCTTAGTGTGTGGCCCTATAAGTTGTTTAAAAGGACAAAGCACCTTCGTCGCTGATTTTAGCCAACTATTTCGCGCCGCTTAGTAAGGCGTTAGCAGTATAATCATTTATCAAAACATGGAGTGTTACATGAAAATTCAATTACAAAATCAATCCTTTGCTATTGCTGGCTTATCTGTTGGGCTATTAGCAACATTATTTGGTCTGCACATGTCATCGGCTATAGAATTTACCCCTTCATTAATGGGATTAGTTTCTGCTGTATGGATTGCAGTTTCAGCAAGTATTATAGGTGGTAGAGTTAACAAAGGCTCAGTATCGTAAATACTGCTAAGAAGCTAATGAATAGGGACAAAAAACAGTTGACTGCTTTCGTTCCTCAACATTTTAGCCAACAATTTTTTGCCCATTACTAGGGCGTAAGCTGATAATAAGTTTCACACTCATTACAAAGAAGGGAGAATCTATGAAAGGTAAAGGAAAGTGTCTATGTGGCTCGGTTAAGTTGGAAGTAGAATACGCCAGTAACGAATTGGCTGCTTGTCATTGTAGTATGTGTAGAAATTGGTCTGGCGGCCCAATGTTAGCCATTGATTGCGCTGATTCAGTTAAAATATCAGGTGAATCAAATGTTGTTAGATATCAGTCATCAGATTGGGCGGAAAGAGGTTTCTGTGGTAAATGTGGTACACACTTGTTTTACTTTTTAGTGCCAAATAATGAGTATCACCTTCCTGTTGGGCTATTGATATCAGGGGATGACTACAAGCTAACTCATCAAATATTCGTTGATGAAAAGCCCGAATATTACGAATTTAAAAATGAAACACAAAATATGACTGGTGCGGAAGTTTTTGCCCACTTTGAAAGTGGAGAGTAAACAGCTATAAGTCGTTTAAACGGACAAAAAAAAGTTTGCTGTTTTCGTGCCTCAACATTTTAGCCAACAATATTTTTCCCATTAACGAGGGGGCTATATGTATAAAGGGCTGAGAGTTAACTTCTCTCAGCCCTTTATAATTTATCACTACAAGGTGTTAACGTTTCTTTTTGTTTCCTTGCACAGCTTTGAATCTCGGATTTGATTTACAAATGACATAAGTGCGACCACGGCGCTTTACTATTTGACAATCGGGATGACGACTTTTCGCACTCTTTAGAGAACTTAATACTTTCATTATTTACTTCCTATGCTACCAAAACGATTTTTGAATTTAGAAACACGGCCATCTTTTTTCGCCACACGTTGTTCACCTGTATAAAATGGATGCGAAACGCTTGATATATCAATAGTGACATAAGGGTATGTTTTCCCTTCATAGTTGATGGTGCGCTCGGTTTTAATTGTTGAGCCCACCAAAAAATATGTATCGGCTGCGGTATCGTGGAAGACGACTTTTTGATAGCTGGGGTGAATATTTGGTTTCAAAATCTCTATCTTTAAGTGTTATGTTATAACATAACAGTATCAAGATAATCCTACCACGTCAATTTAAATGATATTGGTTTTCATTTGTATTTAGGGTGTGTAAGCAAATTAACAAGACAATGAAGTTCCCACGTTTTAGTGGAAACCTCTTCATAACATTGAGGAGGCTAAAATGCCTAGATATACCCAACCTAAAAAGACCTGGTTTTTACCCTGTTAATATCAAAATTAAAGCAGTCGAATTAAGCTTGAAATACGATGTTATGTTCGAGGATGTTATGTTCAAGAATGTTGCTCAAGCACTCGATATTCACCCGTTAATGCTCTCTCGTTGGCATAAAGAGTACCGATAAGGTAAGTTCAAAAACCTACCACGCTATCAAAGCAATAACGCTTTAAGCTGATATTTAGCGAGTTTGTGTGCATCGCGTTTATTGGTTTTGATACGTTCAGCTGGTTTTTTTGGAATAAGCGAGGGGGCAATGACACAGCAGCAATGATGAAGGCTGGTCTTCATTGTAAGTCACTTCGGTAAATGTTTTGTGGGTATCTAAGCCAATAAAAAGTATGTTATGTTTTATCATGCTAGCGCCTCGTGGGGATTGTGGCTTTATTGCCAAATATCACCTGTCGTGCAGTTGTCGGGGTAAAGTCGTAGCCGACAGCGCAATAAAACTGCAATAGTTTCCTTGCAGAGGCTTAAGGAATAAATATGATTGTTAAAAAATTAAGAGAACAAAATGGCTGGACTCAGGAACAATTAGCTGAATTTTGCGACTTAAATGTAAGGACTATTCAGCGTGTTGAGAGCGGGAATAAAGCTAGTCTCGAAACATTGAAAAGTCTTGCCTCTGTATTTGAAGTAAATATATCAAAATTAACAGAGGAAATTACTGTGATAGATAAAGAATCAGAAAATTGGAAAGTTTTACCTTGGTGGTTTAGGTTCAATATGTTCGGTGTTTATAAAAAACGTACTGTTGTTTGGGTTGAATTAGCTATGGTGTTTACTGGAATAGTATCTTGGATTATTTTACAAGATTCAGCAATGGCCACCATCATGTTCTTAGGGGCGTATATTACTAGTTGGATTGTGAGATACGGTGACAAAAATAATGTGTGGTAAGGCAATATAACAAATTAGAATAGGTGTCGCGAAGCCGATACCTATTCGGGTGTTGGACTAGCCCTATGCCTGATTTATAGTGAGAATAGCGAATTTTTTGTTGAAGGGATTACGACCAACTGCCTGATCGCACGAAGTTAACGCGAAAAATACATCACATTTTCGCCCGTATTGTCGTTATTTCTTTTGTCGGCTTTAACCCGTCATGAATAGGTAATAAGGGCAGTTGAATAATTAAGCGTCGATATTTGGCATTTGATTATAATAATCCATAATCACGTAGCCGCTGTAAGCCATGGCCAAATTTCTTGCTAGATCAGTGAGGTAATATTTCTTGTTTTAGTCATCAACATCTGGAATTTTACTTTTCTTTGGCTTATTTTTTTCATTTTTCCGAAACACGGCCTGTCTTTGAGCACGCTCAGTATTGATTGCGCGTTTCGCTTTTGATGAGAATATAAACCTTAAAATAAAGATGAAAGGCATTACATTGGACAGCAATGCAAAAATAAAAGGGAGTGGCATGCCCGAGGTTCGGTATTCTTTAGTCAAGGTTGATAACAGAAACCAAAACATCAAAAATGCCAACACGGCTGCCATAGTGTAGATAATAGAGGTAGCGTCTTGCACACCGTTTTCTTTCATATAGGCAACCAGTGGGGTAAGCACAGGGAATGAGATTGCCGACGTAAAGAGTAAGCCGACAAATGACAACAATCTCAAGACAAACTCGCGTGTGCTGATCACGCCAAAAGGGGATAAATACTCGAGTAGTGAGATAGCTCTAAGATCTATTTCTGGAGAGTTTTGTTGTGATTGCATCATACATCCAATTGGTTCTAACAGTTTATCATCGACCCGTTTAATGTTATTGACCGATGGGGTTGAAGAGGTTAGTTGTTGAAAATAAAGGTAATGGTAGCACAAAGCAACGGTTGTTTTTGTCTAATAAAAAGTCGGTTGTTTACATCTGTAACTCTTTGACTGATTTTCAAGTTTCACTCATGGTTTATTTGTAGTGGTACCGTTGCACAAATTGTGTAATAGCAATTGGAGTTCCCCTGTTTTAGTGGACAGCTCCTTATAACATTGAAAAGTTAAGACATAGTCTGCGTTTATGCGGCAACCCTGTATTTCCCCCTCGAAAATAGCCATAGTAAAATGAATACCTGTAAAAACTCAGTGATTAGTTAAGCCTCTTCGTTGCATAAATAAAAATCGGAAAAAACGTAAACGTTTTGATTGTTAAAGGAAAGTATTGCCGTTAAAGTATTGTGAGTCTAAATAAATTTTTGAGACGAGTTATTCTATAAACTCGTTGGCTTTTATCTCAAGGATGCAGATTTGTTCGAACTTTTATCAAATACCAATCAACCACTGAAGGCGTATGTATTTTAATTGATACTTGGTTGCTATTTGGACGGTGGTGTTTTTATTTAATGTTTACAATTTAAAAATCAAGGTGAAATAATATGGAAGTTAGTCTAATTGGAATTTTTTCAACAGTCGTATTTGCTCATTTTCTAGCCCTTATTAGTCCAGGGCCTGATTTTGTAATTCTTGTAAAGAGCGCCATAAAAAATGAAAGTAAAAAGGCTATAGGCGTCGCATTAGGTATATCAATTGCAAATGCGTTATATATAGCGTTGTGTTTGGTTGGAGTCGGAACATTATTAGCAAGTTCAGTATTTATAATGATTGGTCTAAAAGTAGCAGGTGGTTTATTTTTAGTCTATTTAGCCATTCAAGCGTTACGAGCAAAAAAAAGTGATTATGCAAGTTTATCCGTTCAAGTTAATAAAAATGAGATTGGTAATACCACTTTTTTTAAAGAATTTGTTGTTGGTTTCATGTCTGGAATCCTGAATCCTAAAAATGTGTTGTTCTACATAAGTTTATTTACCGTTGTTCTTACTAAAGATGTAAGCCTTACATTTAAAGTCATGCTTGGTGTTTGGATGACGTCGGTTGTATTTTTGTGGGATGCCGCAATTGTTTTTATTTTATCGGGAGATAGGGTAAGAAGAAAATTTGCTAAAATTGCGTATTACATTGATAAAGTAACGGGAGCTATTTTGGGCTTAGTTGGCTTTTCAATTGTAAAGTCAGCGCTAATGAAATAAAGCGTATAAAAATATAAAAAAGCAATAAGTTTTTAGGAGTAAGTTGTGAGTTTAACAGCTAAAGTTACATTGCTGGTTCTTGGCTTAGTTATATCTGTTCAAGCAGTTAGTGCCAATGCCATATTAAGAGAAGATAAGTTTTTACGAAACATAAGTGTAGGCGAAAAATCGGGTTTCGTTAAATCTCAGAGAATTGAACTCTCGCCAGGTTTTTCTGCACCAACTCATTTTCATCAGGTACCAACTTTTGGTGTGATAAATCGAGGGGTAATTGTGTATCAAGAGGAAGGGGGAAATGAACAAGTACTAAAAGAGGGGGATACCTTTTTTGAGCCTCAGAACGTTAACATTATTAAATTTATTAATAATAGTAATGAAGTTGCTGCTTTCACTGTATTTTACATCGTAGAAAAGAAGAGCTCCGCTACAATACACATTAACTAAACAAAGCTTAGCAAGGCAAGCAAACGGAAAATTAATCGTCGGATTTTTTCGTGTCTCATCATTTTAGCCAGCAATAATTTTCCGCTTATTGTGGCGTCTTGCTGATTTAGCTCGGAGTATAAATGAACCTATTAAATCATTTTATTTTAATGGCAGATTACAATCATCGTATGAATATTCAATTTTCGGATGTTATTGATAAATTGAGTGATGAAAGGACTAGCGAAGATTTAGGGGCGTATTTTACCTCTATTATGGGAACTCTTAATCATATATTAGTTGGTGACATTATTTGGCTATCAAGATTTTCTACGCATTCAAGTCATTATATAGCGCTGAAAAGTGTCCTTGATCTACCTAAACCTACAGGTCTAAATGATATACTTTTTCCGGAGTTTAGTTCATTCAAAATAGCACGTAAAAAAGTAGATTTTTTATTATCTAATTGGCTTAAGAATGAGGCTAACTTAAATGATTTTACTAAAAACTTAGAATACTCTAATACAAAAGGTATTATCAGTATTCGTAATTTTGGCGAATTACTTTGTCATTTATTTAATCACCAAACACATCATAGAGGCCAGTTATCTACTTTGTTAAATCAACAAGGTCTAGATGTGGGAGTTACTGACTTCTTGATAGAAATTCCGGAAATGTCAGCATAAGTCATTCAAAAGAACAATAAAAAGTGGCTGTTTTCGTTGCTCAACATTTAAGCTAATAATTTTCTGTCCATCATTAGGGCGTTTATGTACTAATTGGATTCCAATGACTAAGTTTATTACCCTATTTTTCGCTATCTACTCTACCTTCGCTCTAAGTGATGAAGTTGATTGTACTAAAGCAATTAACACTATTGAGATTAATTACTGTGCTGGAGTTGAATTGCAAAATGCTGAACATGAAATGAAAGCATATTTAACTAAAAGTAAAGAGCACAATAGCTATGATCCTGAACTCATCAAATCGATTGAAGTGGCTCAGAAAGCATGGTTATTGTATGCGGGAGCGCATTGCGACTCAATTTATACTATGTGGCGAGAGGGAACCATTAGAGGGGGAATGCACTTAAGCTGTAAAACTAAAATTACCCGAATGCGAACACACGAAATTTGGGCCAATTTTCTTACTTATATGGATAGTACGCCACCGGTATTGCCTGAACCCACGTTGTAGTAGTGATAAAACGTTTAAGGCTTTTATCAGTGAACCATCAATCTTAACAACTAGGTAAGAAACTATTAACTTTAAAAGGAATAATTAAAGTGTTACATACCTTAGAGACAAAACAACTCAAACCAGAGTTATCAACTCCCTTAAATAACCTGGTGTTATTGATTTGCGTACTTGTGATTGCTTATTTTGGCTATGAAAAATATGCGTTTCATAAAGCCGAGCAGGAAGAGGCAGAGCTTCTGATTTTATCCCCTCAAGTGAATGATATTTATTTTTTAGATATGAGGTTACTCAGTGCTAAATTAGAGCGTAAGCACAAATATAGGTTAGCTAAAGTGGTAAGCGTTACTGGTAATAATGTGGCTATAGTTTACGGAAGGGTTTTCTATCAATGGCAAAATGCAGTGGTAAATAGCATTGAGTATGATGATTTAAATAATTATGACTATTATAAGATAATACCCGATTATATTTCCTTTAATAAACTTAAAGAAATGAGGACGAATAGGGCTATTTACCTAGTTAAACGACCTATCAGAAATAAACTCTATGGTAGTTTTGTTAAGTAAATTTTCTAATAACTATGCCTAGAGGTTTTGTACATAGAATGTTTATTGGCTTGAGATATAATGTAATATAACAAGCACTTCAGACTGAAGAATGGAATTCCCCGTTTTAGTGGACACCTCTTTATAACATTGAGGAGGCTAAAATTGCTGAAGTTGGCTTTATTTATCAAGTAAATTATGGAGTACAAATGAAAAATATATCGATTCCCATTGTTCTTTCGACAATGGTTTTGTGTTCTTGTGGTGGCTCTGAAGGAGGTGCTACTACTGAAACGCCAAAAAAAGACTTAATAGCAGCTTTATCGAATACTTCTTGGAAAAAAGAATGTTCTCCTTATAATAAATTATCGAGTGACGAGTTAAAGGATTTATGGAACGTCAAGATTAAGCTAAGCATAGATTCTTCGCTGAAATCCACTTATAAAACACAGTATTTCCATCCCACTGATACTGTATGTGATTCAATGATGTTTGATACGATTGATATTTCGACATTTGAAATTACAGATAAAGTTATAAGTGAAGAAAGTATTGAAGCTAAAGGTCTAAATGAAACATTTATTTATAATTCTGATAATCGGGATCTCCCGCCAAGTTACAGTTTAATTTATATTGCTAGTGAAAAATTATATTTTGGTCAAAAGTCAGGTTCAAATCTGGGCAAAACTCCTGATACAAGACATTCTTCTATATCTCTTGGTGAATATTTCACTCAAATTATAAACTAAAAAGCAACAAGTCGTTGAAGATGGACAAATCAACGTTGGTTTTGTTCCATCGTCGCTTATTTAAGCTAAATATAATTTACCTTTTAGTAAGGTGTTGGTATGACTCCCCACGTTAGCTTAATGTGCATATCGCGAAAATAATAGAATAAGTCTCAGCACTTTATTATCTAACTCAACCCATAACTGAGCAAATTCGCTCGTAATTTATTAAACGTCAAGGCAACAAATGGCCGTTCGTTTAAAGCCAATGAAGGCAATTAACTGCCACAAGTTTAAATAAGTTTTCATAATCGCTCTATTCCTCACAAATGAATAGCTATTTTGTGGCGTAATTATTGCTATCTCTTAGGGTAATTAACTATTCAAGGAAGATGTAAATCATGCAAATATCTAGCTCAGGCTTGTATCAGTCAGTGTTTGGAAAGCTGCCTAATGTATTAAAAAATTCAAATGTAGAATCAACAGAAAAAGGTGTTGATTCAAAAAATAATAATTCAAATACCTTAGATAATAAGTCTTCAACATCGGGCATATCTTTGACTGGATTAACCGAAATTTCATATAAATATAAACTAATGAATGTAGCTGATGTAGAAGCAGATTTTAAAGCATTAGGTATTAATTTAGCTGACATTTTGAAATTTAAACCTACGGACTCTGGCTCTCCCCAAGAAATTCTAAAATATAAAGATTACTGGGCTGATAAAGCAAACGATCAGGACACTAAAGCCATTATCCGTATTCCAAATAAAAGTGGCGTGCTAGAAGTTAAGGGGATCATTGATTATAGCGGAGGAAAAACTTACCGAGATAGCCTTGCGGGAATAATGAACAAATCAGGTGGAGATCTTGATAAGTTAAAGAGTTTACTTTCTGAAAAGTATGGTGATAACTTTTCAATAGAAACCTTTGAAAAAGGTGAGGGGCCAACTGTTGCTGAAGTACATCAAATTTTTAATGGCACCAGTTTAGATGCTTTCATCAATAGTGAAATTCACAGTAGAGAGCAAAACTATCAAGTCGAATTACAAAGAAGAGAAGAAGTTCACAAACAAAAGTTAATGTATAATCAAACAGTACAATCCGCGATATTTAGTGTCGGTGACGTGGTTGTTGGTAGTATTAATGACAAGGGATATGTAGAAATTAATAATAATATTCTTCAGCAAGCGGATGCTAATAATATTGATCGTGAGGCACTAAAAAACTTTTATAGCTATGATCAAATGAGCAATGCCGATACAGGAAAAGTAACAGAAATGCTTCGTAATGTTTTTGGTGATGATGTAAACGTGGACACTTTTTCACAAGGGAATAGACCGACGTTAGAGGAAGTTCGGGCTAGCTCAAAGGCAAGTTTATTACCGCTTTAATATTTATAAAGAACGCAAAGTTAAGGTAAATGCTGTAATGAATAGTTACCTTTTATTTTGCTGTTCCGTGGTATGAGGAGATTTTGATTGTAGTTGTCGAGCGAGTTTTTAAAGGCGATTTTTGTTGATCAGAGTATTACCGAGGTGAATTGAATTTATACCGTATTGGCCTTCAACGTATGCTAGCCCAGTAAATGTTTTGCGTGTATCTAAGTTAATGAAAAGTATGTTATGTTTAGTCATGCTCGTCTCTGTTTTACATTGCTGATAAAGCTATAATGACACTGGTTTGTAAAACTAATCCACGTTAACGGCTAGCACTTCGTGGGGAGTTTTTATACTAGATAACAATCATAACAATCATAACAAGGAGTAAATATGAGAATTCAGGCAGATGTAGGTACGATTGATATATTAGGTCATTTAATACTTTGGTTTATTTTAACTTTAATCACTTTCGGTATAGCCGCGTTCTTTTTTCCTTATTCATTCTCTAAATTTATACTTAATCGTTCACAATTAATTGATGATAATGGCAATCCTAGGCAAATGGTATGCCACACAGACATGTTCGGAAATATTGGTCACGTTATTCTTTGGATTATTATTTCTCTAATTACGTTCGGCTTAGGTTACGCATTCTATTTCTACAAGGTTTGGAATTACTCTTTAAATAATACGACAATTGGCTAATTTGTTTTTTTTGGCGTTACTTAGCCAAATTATGGCATGTTCTAACGAGGTGAAAAGTGATTAAAAAATACATAGTTTATTTTCTGGTACTATTTTGTTTTGATGTTTTAGCAAATGATAACTTTCCAAACCTATTATTCTTAGAGGATAAGCAGCAGTCACCTCCTGCTGATTTGAGCGTAGTAAAATGGCTTTCGGGTCATTGGAGGGGAGAGGCATTTGGTGGGCTTATTGAAGAAATATGGTCACCCGCTATTGGCGGTAGCATGATGGGAGCATTTAAGCTTGTTGTTGAAAACAAGGTACAATTTTATGAGATTGAGACAATATCTGAAGAAAGCGGAACACTTGTCTTTAGATTAAAGCATTTTCATAAAGACCTAAAAGGTTGGGAAGAGAAAGATAAAACTATTGATTTCGTCTTAGTTAAAGTTACTGACAATAAAGTTTACTTTAATGGTATGACTATTGAGAGGATTAGCGATATAAAAATTAATATCTATGTTGCGATCGAAGATAATGGAATTACCACCGAAGAGAAGTTTACTTACATAAAAGTTAAGTAAGTACTAAGAATAATCTGTGCTCAAGTTACCAAGTAAATCATTAAAAAAGGATAAGTAAAAATTAGTTACTCTCATCTGGGTTGCTTGGTTTAGCCAATAAATATTTTCCTCTTAGGGGGAGTCATTATGTCTATGTTTTTAAATGGGGTTGAGTATGAATCAAGTCAGAGGTTTTGTTTTTTCAATTGTAATAGTCATTATTACCTTTGTCGTTTCAGCGATAGCTGCTGGCCTACTGGCTGATTTTGTTGGCGTTTGGAAAAAGCCAGTTATTGGTGCTGTTGCTGCTTTTTGTGTCGTTATATCTGGTTATGTCACAGCACCTAGTCATAAACAAAAATCATCCGTTGTTTGGCTCATTATTGGAGCTGTTGCTGCTTGGGTTTTATCCAATACTTCACCATACCCTGAAGATCAACCGACACTAATTCCTTTGTACGCAACCTATATCAGTGGCTTTATTGCATTATTATTCTGCATGGTCTGGCACAAAAAACAGAACACAAAACATACAAAAAATTAAAGCCGAACTGCTAAGCGGTTGCTTTGTTCCGCTTCGTTTTATCACTTTAGCCATTTATAATTTGAGCCATTTATAATTTGAGCCATTGATTATATAGCCGCTTATTGTCGCGTTCTTTATTCAGCTGACGGAGGAAAATGTTGAAGATTTCTAGAGATACAGCTTTAACACTACTTACATTCTTTTCATTAGTCGTTGTGTTTTATGTGTTGGGATATTGGTTGATTTATCGAATGGGGCAAGCAACTCCTTTGATGTTGTCTGTTGGTGCTGCGACGATAGTTACTTGTCTTATTCGAAAACGTAGTTTGGCAAGTCTTGGTTGGCACTGGGGAGACGTGAAATATCAATGGTTGAGTTACTTTATTCCTTTCACTATTGCCCTAACGGCATATCTAATCATTTGGTTTTTAGGTTTTGGTGAATTTTATAATACTGAATTTTTAATGAAGCAGAAAGAGGCTTACAACTTAGCTCATTGGAATGATGCGAGTATATTTTTATTTCATATCGTTTTAGTCATTACTGTCAGTTTTGTCGTTTCATTACCTTCTATTTTGGGAGAGGAACTTGGTTGGCGTGGCTTACTTGTTCCTGAGTTGTCTAAATTTATGTCATTTACTGGTGTTGCTCTTGTCAGTGGATTAGTTTGGTCAGTTTGGCATTGGCCATTAATGATTAAAGGATTATATGGTAACGATGTGACGCCATTGTATTATCAACTATTTTTCTTTACCTTGTTTATAACCTCAAGCGGGGTCATTATGGCGTACCTACGTTTGAAAACAGGTAGTTTGTGGACTGCGGTTATTTACCACGCGAGCTCTAATATTTTCATACAAAAGATATTTACCCCTATTACTGTGCAGAATACGGAGTCGAGTTGGTATATCGATGAGTTCGGAGCAATTATTGCCCTCATAGCTTGTTGTGCGGCTGTATATTTTTGGAAAAAAGGTGTTGCTGAGTTTGACGTCACCAAAACATGACTGGTTTTCTGTTGATAACGTGGACAACTTTTATCGACAGAATATTAAAATTTACAGTTGGCTGACTTAGTGCCCTGCAAATTTAGCCAACTAGAATTTCCGCTTAGCGCAACGGTATCGCCGTTAGTGAACGCGGTCTATCAATTTTTTATCACTCGGAGAATTTAAATGTTCAGTCATATAATGATTGGTGCAAATGATGTACAAGAATCTAAAGTTTTTTACGATGCAATTCTTGCAGCTATGGGTTATGAACCTGGTGTAATCGACGAGAAAGGGCGTTGTTTTTATTTTACTCAAAGTGGTGTTTTCGCACTCACTAAGCCTATAAATGGTGAGCCGGCTTGCCATGGGAATGGTTCTACTATTGGTTTTTCAGCTAAAACCTCTGAGATAGCTGATGCTTGGTACGCAGCGGGCATTGCCAATGGTGGCACTAGTTGTGAAAGTCCTCCTGGCGTACGTGAGGGCACTATTGGAAAAATATATTTAGCTTATTTACGAGATCCTTCAAATAATAAAATTTGTGCACTTCATCGGGTTGAATGAATTTACAATGATGAAGGTGCATGAGATATATGTAAAACAAATAAAAAATGATCTTATCAATATCAGTACTACAGCTAAGGCTGAATCAAGCCGCCGTTATTTTCCTAACGGGATCAACTGTATTGGCGCTACGGCATCAGACATAAAATTAATAATAGCAAACTTTCAATCGGAACATGCTGAATTGACAGCAATTGAAATGCTATCTATAACGGAATATATTCTACAAAACTCTGAATTTAATGAAGAGATTTTAGTGGCATTCGGGCTAATCAATAAATTTGTGAAAAATCACTATGGTGATGAATTATTATTACGCTTTGAATTCTGGCTAGAAAATTATGCAACAAATTGGTCCCTTGTTGATGATTTATGTATAAAAACAATTTTTCAGTTCTTGATGACACGACCTCATTTGATTGCCAAAACACAGCACTGGGCATATTCAGAGGTATCATGGTGTAGGCGAGCGAGCAATGTCGTTTGGGTGAAGTTTATTAAAAGGAAAATGGCTAAGTCGACTTACTATTTAGATACAGAACTTGTCTTTAAAAATTGTGACATTCTGATTAATGATAAAGACGAATTTGTTCAAAAAAGTATTGGATGGCTACTTAAAGTCACTTCTTTAGCGCATGAGGACAGTGTTATTAAGTATATTCAGAATAATATTGAAATAATGACACGACCGACCCTGAGATATGCAATCAATAAAATGGATACAGTCACTCGGAAAAAGTTACTATCTGAAAAAAAGATGTTATCTCGTGCTCTGCGTGTTTAGCGAAGATGTAACTTTCCCCACAGTAAAATGTTAGGTGAAACGATGAAATATCATCCTGTATATATATCGATAAAAATAATTTTTCTTATTGGCGTGGTAACATTAGTTTCTTCTTGCACAAACTTAAGTGACCAATCTGCGGATACTGATAAATGCCGAGAAATTTCTTATGGTAAAAGTAGTGAAAGTTTAGATGCGGGTGTTAAAGAACGTTATGTTACTGATTTATAATGCTAGTAGTATGTATTATTGTACATTTAATCTGCGATTTCATTCTGTTTGACGCGGCATTTGGTCAATGGAGTTTTAATTATGGAAGAAGTTGTCGCTGAAGCAGGACGTCCATTGTTTCGGTTGTTTTATTATATATTTCGTGGCCTCCTTTGGTTGGCTTGGGATTTATCAATTGAAATTATTGGCTGGAGCATTGGTTGGGGAATATTGCGTATAATTACTTTTGGTCAATATCCTCAATATCAATTTTCAGAGCAAGACAAAGCATCACCTTGGCAAGCGATTTTAATTGAGTTTTTTGGCATAGCCATACTCAGTTTAACCGTATTGACTTTATATCGCTTAGCTTTCTAGTAAGTATAGGCAAGTACAGATAAGTCTAGCCAGAAAAGGCAATTATACGGAAAATGACAGTGGCCGTCTAAATCAGTTTTTTTTAGGGATAACACCACAGGAAAAGAGATAACATGGAGTCTAGGTTAAAGAATTTAATAATGTCAGTGCCAGAATTAGTTGAAACGGCTAAGGTTTGCCGGGATATTAGCTTGCCTAATTTTTATATTGCAGGTGGCGCAATCACTCAGCTGATATGGAATAATTTACTAAAGCGAGAGCCTCTCGACAACATCAAAGATTTTGATATTGTCTATTTTGACGATACGGAAAGTCGTACGCAAGAGTCCTATGAAATAGCAATTGAGGCTCAGTTAAATCACTCTGTTAAGCTAGATATAAAGAACCAAGCTAATGTTCATAAATGGTACCCCATTAAGTTTGGCCAAGTCATTCCTGCTTACAATCGAGTGGAGCAGGGTATAGACACTTGGTTGTCTGCATTTGCAATAGGTTTTAATTTCAATATAGATGGAGAACTTACTATTTATGCTCCTTATGGTTTAGAAGATGCTTTTAAAATGCAGGTAAAGCCAAATAAAGTTGCAATGTCGGCTGCTAATTATATTAAAATGACGAATAGTTTTAAGCAGCGGTGGTCGTCAATATCTATAGAACCATGGGATTAAACTGACTAACAAACCACTTTAAAAGATAAATAAAAGTTGGTTTTGCTCCATTGTCGCTTATTTTAACCAAGTATAATTTTCGCTGATGAAAGTGTTATGCCAAAGAGAAGCTAATTAAATGCCTGAACCTGATCCATTGAAAATTACGACATTTGTCACTCCGAAAGATCTCGGCCAGTGGCTTAAGGTAAATCACGCCATTGAAAGTGAACTCTGGGTAAAAATATTCAAGAAGAATACTGGGATCCAGAGCGTGACTTGGAATGATGTTGTGCTCGAGGCTCTATGTTGGGGTTGGATCGACGGTATTAAGAAGTCAATTGATGACCAAGCCTATCTTCAACGCATTACGCCCAGAACAACGCGAAGCAACTGGTCTAAAAGGAACACAGAGCATGCGGAACGTTTGATCAGTAATAGTCGGATGATGGAATCAGGGCTGGTGCATATTCGTGCTGCAAAGGCGGACGGTCGTTGGGAAAACGCTTATGTGGTAAGTGAGATGGAAGTGCCAGCAGACTTCCTCGCTGCACTGGAGAGTAAACCGAATGTTAAAAAGTTTTTCGAAAGCCTGAATAAATCGAGTCGCTATGTTATCGCGCACGGATTGTTAAGTGCAAAGAAACCTGAAACCAGACTTAGTCGCTTTGAAAAATTTATGAATATGCTTGTTCAAGAAGAAAAGCCAAAATAACTAGGTTTTCAGACAATAAGTTGTTTAAAGTGACAAAATAAAATTTGGCTTTTGCTCCCTCGTCACCTATTTTAGTCAATAATATTTTGCTTATTAACGAAGTGTTAACGGTACATCAAGGATGGGAATATCATGTCTACTATAGAATACGTAAAATTTAGTGAAATAAATCCAGAGAATTTCTTACCCCTTTTAAATAAATTGAAAATCAGGCAGCACTTGATCCCACATGCAGTATTTGACATAGATACGACGGCAGCTTGGATGGAATCTAAGATAGCAGTTAATGCAAATCATGGTTGTAAAGTACGTGCTATAAATGTAGATGATCAACTTATTGGATGGTGCGGTATTCAATTAGAGGATGGTAAATACGAAATCGCAATCGTTATAGATGATAGTTCATGGGGGCTTGGTATCAAAATATTTCATGACATAATGAACTGGGCAAATGCTCTTGGCCATAATGAAGTTTACCTACATTTCCTTGATACTCGGCCTAAGTATAAGTTTCTACAAAAGCTATCTAAAAGAGTTTATACAAGTGAACTTTTTGGCAGTAAATTTAATACCTATGAACTCGCAGTAAAGTAGCTGAGACAAGTTAGTTAAGCTGTTAAAACCGGACAGGTTTTCCGTTACCTAGTCCGCTTCTCTTCACATTTTAGTCAACTACTACTTGCCCCTTAAGCGGTTGTTTCAGGGCACTTACATTACTCTTCTAAGCAAAAACATCATCGGTCTAACTGTTAATCATTGCTAGCACGGTTACATGCAGATTGTTTCATGTTTTTGTTATAGTCCGATTTCAATTCTTTATATTTTTTTGTCCAATAAGAGCAAGTTTCATCGTTGGTTTTTCTAATCGCTGCTTGTTTCTTACTGACAGCTTTTGGTTTGGAAGGTAATGAATTCAAATAATTTTCTCTAATTTTTGAACTCTTTTGTCTATTTTCATCTTCTTGTTTAAATCGCATAAGTTGAGCCTGTTGAGCATCGACTTGTAATTGTCTACTTAGCTCCATGCTTCTTGTTGTCTCATTAATTAGCTGCCCTGCAAAATATGCTTCTATCCCTTTATATGAGGCAAATGCTAAGAATAGGGTTATTCCTAATTTTATGTAATTGATTTCCATATTTTCACTTTATTAGTTGCGTCGTTTTGTAATATAAAAACAAGCTATTTAATTTGAATCCTATATTTTGTCAGATTCGGTCTCAGATTCGCTATTTTTATGCAGTATATATATGATTACTTTGAAAATGTTAATAAAGTGATATCATTATTTTGAACAGAAACTTTGAATAACTCGTTATTTTGACTACTTGTCACAATATGTTTTTCATCATTCAATACAATCTCTAGCTCAAAGCTCTTTGCCTCAAGAGGAAGCTTCATGGGGTATGAATAATTTGGAAGTAGTTTATTCTTACCTTTCGAGATTACATTTAATTCTGGGTTGGTAGAGTTAACTGGACCTCTTACATTACACGTTACATAGGCTAATGGTTTTTTTTCATAACTTTTATTAGTAGGTGTTTTTAAATCAGCGACAACGGCGATACCATCCTTATTTGAACGTTCCCAATCGATTTTTAAACATTTCCCTTTTAGGCTCTTACCTGACTTCATTAATCGAAAGTCATCTTTGTTAGTTTGAGATATTACCCAGTACTTTTTTGGGGGAGGTGTGATGATTTTTGTTAATTTTTTATTAAGACCTTTGATGCGAGTTGAGCCTAAGAAATATTTTTGTGGAATATTGTTGGAAGTGGTAATTTTTAGTTCATAAGTTCCAATACTTTTTGGCTTAACAAGGGCTTTAAATAACGGCTCTGCTGCGTTGGACAATAATGGTATACTTGAAAGGGAAGCAAGTAAAACTGTAATATATGACTTGTGAAAAATCATGAGAAAATCCTTGTATATCATAAAATTATATTATTGCAGATTAGACAAAAGAGTCAATCCTAAACATAGCTAATAATTTACCTTGTGTAAAAGTCGATAGTCAACATTTCGTTTCTACTTAATGATGTTAGTCAAATATGCTTAGCAAAAAATTAAACAAACTCGTAACGGCTAGTTACGGTTTGTCACGAATCATTACTTCGTCCAGTTAAAGTAAAAATTAAAATGAATAGACAATTTTTCTCTATTAAATACATCAGTCATTATTTTTTATCGTTTAAAAAAGGAATAAACAGTGCAACTTACTAAGCAAGCCAAAATAAGTATCGCGATTGCTCTTCTGTTGAGCATCGCCTTTATCATTTTCTATTTGAGTCAAAAGGAAGCTGAATTACCTCCTATGACAGTACAAGAAAAAAAAGCCAGGTTTAGCGCGTTAATTGTTCCCGCTGTAAACAATGTCTACGCGGATTTGATGAAGCAATATGTGGAAATTAAAGAAATAATAGCAGCGGGGCAAAGCAATGATGAAATAGAGCAGTTTAAAATTGACTATAGAGCAACTACAGATAATGAACTGCTTATGGCACTAAAACCACACCCTAGGAGCATTGCTATAGCGCAAGCTGCAATGGAAAGCTCTTGGGCGACTTCTCGATTTTTTAGAGAAGCGAATAATATATTTGGTGTCTGGTCTTTTGATGAAGACGAACCGCGTATTGCGGCATTACAAAAGCGTGGTGATAAAACCATTTGGGTGAAGAAATACAGCACAATTGAAGAAGCGGTATATGATTATTATCGTACTTTAGCCAGAAGTAGTGCCTTTGCTGAATTTCGACAAACCAAAATGATAACTAATGATCCATTTGTCCTTGTGACAAAGTTAGACCGTTATTCAGAGAAAGGTAGTTTATATGGTGAAGAGCTAACGGCAATTATCAAGTTTAATAAATTTAATGATTATGATAAAAGTTAGAAAAACTTTTACTTTTTAGGGTTATAGAACTAAAAAATATTTTAATTCATCACTTCTAAGAACTTTACACACATAATAAGGCAATTTTGGGACGCCAAAATCTAACTAAAGAGTAGGTGTCCTTTGCCAAATTATCTGTTTCATCATGGTTCAAAGTCAGTTAACTATCCTCAATTTATCTTTTATACGTCCAGGGCAATACTGCGCGTGACACATCTAGACGTGATGCTCAATGAGCATAGTACCCATTTCATTTAAGCGGCTTAAATGGGACATTAACAGCAGACCATCGCCCGTTGTTAATGGCTGGAATAATCAGCTAAATTAATGTAAATGTCACTGTTTATTTGCTTTTACTAACTCTATATCTGATTTAGCTAGATGTCAGTTGTCGTTACTACTTCAACATATTCATAACTAAATGCTCTAATCTTTTTACCTGAATGTGCAACAAATTCTACCGTTGTTGAGCGAGGTAATATCAATACTGCCTCGTATTCTTCACCAGTTAAAAAAGTGTCCTGGCCATATACTAGGTCTTGGGTTAATTTTATCTGCATTACTACGTTTCACTATCTTTATTGAATAATTAAATGAACTATATCACTTTTTCTACTTACAAATTAGTGCAAAGCATGTTGTGAATGATTTCAATCAAATTTTTGGAAAATAATAGACTATCAAAAGAGTATCTTTCACTTAATCAGTACAGTACAAAAAGTCTGTTAGTTAGGAAAGCTGAGGTTTAAAGGAAATACAGAGAACGCTTGTATGTAGGCGATGTACTCTTAATTAATTTACAACTTTTTGTCTAGATTCTAGTCAGTAGTTATTTAGTCTTTTATTATTTACTTTCGTGTTTATAGTTTTTTTTTATATTGTTCGCAAATTACTTTTTTATTGTTGAATTAATTCTCTAGGTTTAATTATGTTATTTAACAAAGGATTGCCCTTATACTTTTGCTTTATGATCTGTTTTTATTTAAACACTGCGGTTTTTTATTAATAAAAAACCGTGTTTTTTGTTTACAAAGTACACTCGTTGCTTTACATTTCTTTACAAGCAATAAGTAAACACAACAATCTATTTATAAAAAACACTAGATTGATAACTAAAAAATAACTTAGCGCTTTATTACAAGAATAGGGTTAACGATACAGAAATCAATATAAAGGTAATGCGCTTTTATAATTTCATTTTTTCTAGCGTTTACCTACACTAAAGCAAGCGGAAGTTATTCCGTCGGGGAGAGCAAGATGAAACAACAATTTAAGAAAACAAAAATAGCAACGTATGTTTGCATGGCACTATCGTCAGCAGTTACCACCAATGCATTGGCGTTTGATGAAAACACTGCAAAAAATAATGAAAATGAAGACGTAGAAGTAATTCAGGTGACAGGTGTACGTTCTAGCTTAACATCTGCATTAAATGCGAAACGGGGTTCTGAGGCTATTTCCGATTCAATTATTGCTGAAGAAATTGGTAAATCATCAGACGAAAATATTGCTCAGGCATTATCACGAGTTTCTGGTGTTTCATTAGATAGAAACGGTGGTGATAGTCAAACCGTTACTGTTCGTGGCGTACAAGCGGCATTAAATGTTATTAAGCTTAACGGCGTGGCGATGACCAGTAATACCAACGACCAATCAGTTGACTTAAGTTTGTTCTCTGCTGATATTTTAAGTCGTATTGATGTAGTTAAGTCTCCTTCGGCAAACCAAGAAGAAGGTTCATTAGGTGCCTCTATTAATTTACAAACCCGTGCGCCTTTGTCATCAGATAAAAATGTCAATGTCTTCAGTGTTGAAGCGCGACATAATGATTTAAGTAAGGGCACTACACCGAGGTTTGCCTACACAGGTATTTATAATCTTGATGATACCATGGGTTTTGCAGGGTCATTATTTTTCGATCAACAAGATGTACGTAAAGACGAGTTTAATATTTTCCACACCGGTATTAGAAAATTTAGCAGTAATACTAAGTCAGGAAATGGAGCAAAAAAAGTCATTAATGCTGAGACGGGTGAGGTCATTCCTGGCGATACATGGGCAACTGCACCTAACTTTTATTTGAATCGTTTAAACTTAGATGAAAAAACCAAACAGGGTGGTACATTAACTTTTCAATACCGTCCAAGTGATGTAACAGAGTTTCGGTTTGATGGTTCTTTTTCTCGTCAAGAAATAGATCATGAGCAATCTCTTACTCGTATGCATAACTTACATCGAAATCCTTATGAAATTGCCGTTAAGTTGGGTGATGAAAATACCTCAAATAGTGTGGTTTCGGCTAAAACAGGTCATATAGGGGGCTTAAACCAAGCCGGTCGTTGGATAAATACTACCGATAGTTTAATTCTTGGTGCTGAGTTTGAACATAGTATTGGTGATAACTGGCTTATTTCAGGTCGCGTTGGTCATTCATCAACAGACCAAGAATATAGTGATGGTTATAGAATGAACTGGATGCCGTCTTTTGCAGGAAAAACAGGTGATGAAACACCTGAAAATCCTTGGTGTGGTATTGAATATTCAAATGGGCCTGAAGGTGATTTCTTGCCAGCGTTAAACTATTGCGCACCAACCTATGATGGTACCGATCCATCGACTATGAAGTTGACACAGATTCGCTCTGACCGTCGAGATGTTGATGATACTAAAAGCAGTGTCTATTTTGATGCCAGTCGCGGCTTAGATAATGATTATATAACTTCTGTCGAATTTGGTGTTAAATATAGCGATCGCAGTAAATCGGTCAGGTCTGAAGAAGTATTCTTGGGCCCGAGCGTTTTTGAAAATAAAGATGTGATCCTAGCAAGTGATATTCCAGGTGCGTCGACAAGCAGTATAACCGATGGCTATTTCCTTGATGGTATTGCTAATGCTGGTATGCCAACGGATTGGGTTAATCCAGATATAGATGCCACTATAGCTCATGTATTTCCAAACGGACTTGATGATAGCCTATTTAAGCCAAATCCATTAAAAGCTTGGCAAGTAGATGAAATTACTTATGGTGCTTATGCTCAGGCTAACTATGAGCTATTAAATGGTGATATTTCGGGTAACTTTGGTATTCGTTATGCTAAAACTGAAGTAGATAGTGCTGGTTCTTCGGGTGTTAAATTTAATAAGAACATGCCTTTTTTAATTGATGGTGAAGAAACTGTCTTTTCTCCGGTAACTGGTGAAAATGATTATGACAATTGGTTACCTAGTTTTACCCTAAATTGGTCTCTAGATGATGATTTAGTGTTAAGAACTTCTGCGGCGAAAGTAATGGCACGTACGCAAGTTGATGCGCTTCGTCCTAACTTTGAAGTGAAAGCGAACAATTTAGAAGAAGTGCCAGTAGCAAGTGGTGGCAATACTTCATTAGACCCGTTTGTCGCTAATCAGTTTGATGTGTCATTAGAATGGTATTTTGAGGAAGGGGCGTTACTATCAGCAGCGGCATTCTATAAAGACTTTACTAGTTTTACTTATAATACCAGTACTAACCAAGAGTTTGAAAACCCGCTAACAGGAACTTGTATTGTTGATAGAAGTGTTCATGAAGAGGAGGATAAACTAACCGCTACTTCACCTTGTGCCGACGTTAACTATTCTACCACGCAAAATGGTGGTAGTGCAGATATCACAGGTATCGAACTAGCTTATCAGCAAAACTATACTTTTTTACCGGGTTTGCTTAGTCATTTAGGCTCATCTATTAACTATACGTATGCTGATAGTGAAGCGATTGTTGACCCTGATAATGCTGAAAATCCGTTTAACGGTCTACCTTTCCTAAACACAGCTAAGCACTCAACTAATGCTACCTTGTTCTGGGAAAATCAAAGTTTAAGTCTACGTTTAGCTTATGCCTATAGATCTGAAGCATTAAGCAAAACAGTCAATAGAGACAGCGCCATTGTGAGGGATGCTAGAGGTACATTAGACTTTACCGCCAATTATCACATTAACGAAAACTTGCAAGTTAGTTTCTCTGCACTAAACCTGACCGAAAGTTACGATACTTTCTATGATGTCATCGCAAATCCGAAAGGGCACGAGGCTGATGGTATTGTTTCTGAAATAAGCAGCGATTTAAGTGATATTTCAAAAGATCGTATCGCAGCTATTTATGATTATGGTAGTAGCTACCGTTTATCACTTCGTTATAGCTTCTAGTTAAGACGAGTTATTACTTAGAAAATAATATAATGGGCAGTTTTTACTGCCCATTTTTTTTGTCTTAAAAAACTACATTACGCTTTGATACTTATTAACTATATCCATACGATCCACTGCTCAGGGGGTTGGTAAAACTCCTTTTGTTTTTTATAGTTAATTGTCAATGTAAATGGCTTTATAATGATTTTGTCGCTATTAATTGTGTTTATTCTTTACAAAGATCACTTATTGAGGTAGTTTATTTAAATCAACAGTTACAGTCTTTTTACGGTTAAATACTTTAACAAGCATTATCTACATTAGACAAAGGCAGCTTTAATGAGTTTTTTTAGAACGGGCAAGAACAATCAACATAGTGGCGGGTTAACTTTCCTTATACCTTCAGTATTATTGACGGTAATAGTTTTGATACTTACGGGGGGATGTAGCGAAAAAATAATTGATGAAGTGCAATCAGTAGAAAAAAAGACAGTAGCAACTAAACCACTCAATGTGCTCTTCATTTTAACGGATGATCAAGCACCAGATACTGTGTCAGCTTTTGGTAATGACAACATTAATACACCAAGCTTAGATAGTTTAGCCAAGCAAGGCATGCGCTTTAGTCATGTCTTTAACCAAGGAGCTTGGTCTGGCGCGGTTTGTTTACCAAGTCGTCAAATGATTAATACCGGTCGCCATTTATACCGTACGGGTCTTGATGCTCGTGGTGTTAACGATGCAAGTTTTGTTGCTAAGCATGCAACCTTTGGTGAAACCTTTAAACAATCAGGTTATGACACTTTCCAAACCGGTAAATGGCATTTATCAATGGATGTCTGGCGTCGTAGTTTTACCCACGGCAGGGCAATTCATAAAAATGGCATGTCGCGTCACGAAAAAGGCGGTCATTGGGATGCAGAATTTACCGATTTTGATCCAACAAAATCAGGTGATAGTGCGTTTATTGACTATAAAGGTGGCAAGCATACTAGTGAAGTTGTTGCGGATGCTGCGGTTGATTTTCTTGCACAGCGTAATACCAGTGCCAAACCTTTTATGATGTATGTTGGCTTTTTAGCACCACATGATCCACTACATGCTCCTGATGAATATCTTGCTCGTTATCCAAGAGATGACATGCAATTACCGGAAAATTTCAAAAAGTTTCACCCGTTTGATCAAGGTGATTATTACTTGCGTGATGAAGTGCTTGCTGGCTTCCCGCGTTCGGCTAAAGAAATTAAAGATAAAATCAGTAAGTATTACGCCATGATAGAACATACCGATACGCAAATCGGTCGCATTTTAGCGCAATTAGAAGCCTCTGGTCAGGCTGATAATACTGTCATTATTTATACTTCAGATCATGGTTTAGCTATGGGACGTCATGGTTTGATGGGCAAACAAAACCAATATGACCACAGTGTTAGAGCACCATTTATTGTAAAAGGCCCTAATATTCCCGCAGGAAAAACTGCTACTGGCATGTTTTACTTAAACAGTGTTTTCCCCACTGCGGCAGAACTTGCTGGCTTAGACATTCCAGCATCGGTTGATGCACCTAGCATAGTACCACTCATTAACGGCGAAAAAGATGTGGCATATGACACCATTTACGGTGCTTATCGACATTTCCAACGCATGGTACGTAGCCAAGATTACAAACTTATTTATTATCCGGTGATTAAACGCACGCAATTATTTGATATGAAGGCTGATCCGCTTGAAATGCATGATCTTAGCGCAAAACCCGAATATCAACTGCAAATCCAAACCATGATGGCAGAGCTCGAAGAGTGGAAGACAATTGTTGACGATCCGCTTGACCTTAATGCACCCGAAGCAAGTTACGCTGCTTTCTTAGAACTAACTTGGGATTAACTTAGAATGACTTTCACTAAAATAATTAATCGTACCGTTAAATCTTGTCTCAAATTCTCGGCTTTAACAACTGTTGCTTGTAGTGGCTTATTATCAGGACAAGTCTTCGCCAAACAGCCTAATATTGTTTTCATTATGTCAGATGACCATGCGGCTAATGCAGTATCAAGTTATCAGGGGCGATTATCAAAGGTCTTTAAAACACCAAATATTGATCGCTTGGCAACAAGCGGCGTACGCTTTAATGGCATGTATGCAAATAATTCGATTTGTACGCCAAGTCGAGCTGCGATATTGACCGGGCAATATAGCCATACCAATGGTGTTAAAACACTTGCCGACCCATTAGACCGTAACAAAGATAATGTTGCTAAGCAGTTACAAGCAGCAGGTTATCAAACGGCGGTTGTTGGTAAGTGGCATTTGAAAACAGAGCCATCAGGTTTCGATTATTACAATGTTTTACCAAACCAAGGTGAATATTTTTCTCCTAAATTAAAAGAGAGTGGCCAGAAATGGCAAAACGGAAACAAGGGCGGGCAAGTTCATCCCGGTTATGTTACGGATGTAATTACTGATATTAGTCTAAACTGGTTAAACAAGCGTGAAGAAAACAAACCGTTTATGTTAATGATTCATCATAAAGCACCCCATGGTTTATGGCAGCCGGCCAAGCGACATGAAAATTTCTTAGCGGATATGAAAATCCCTGAGCCTGATAGTTTATATAATCGTGGCAAGCATGGGCCCACCGATGCGGTGATTATTGACGGTAAAGCCGGACAACAGTTTGGCTCTTCAGTATCGCGCAGAATGGAAGGGCGCGGTTTAGTTACTCGTATGTTAGATAAAGAGTGGCCAACAGGCTCGCTTAAACTCGATAACTACGATTGGAACACCGTAGTATCTAGTGCTTATCAAAAATATTTAAAAGATTACTTACGCACAATTAAAGCGGTTGATGAGAATGTGGGCAGAGTACTTGATTATCTTGATGCCAATGGTTTGACTGAAAATACCATCATTATATACACCTCAGATCAAGGCATGATGTTGGGTGAACATGATTATTACGATAAACGCTGGATATACGAAGAGTCGATTCAGATGCCGTTTTTAGTAAAATATCCTAAGGCACATGCTTCAGTAAATAAGGCCGCGGGTAAAGTGAGCGATGAACTGTTTTTAAATATAGATATAGCGCCAACGCTACTAGATTTAGCGGGTGTAAATAAACCACAAGCTATGCAGGGTGAAAGCTTTAAAGCTGCGCTATCACAACCTGAAACGACTAAAGGCAGGGATGCTATCTATTATCGTTATTGGTTGCATATGGCGCACCACACTATTCCTGCACATTATGGTATTCGTACTAAAACCCATAAATTGGCTTTCTTTTATGGCTTACCGCTTGATGCAAACGGTGCGATGCCAGCAGATACGCCGCCATATTGGGAGCTGTATGATTTAGCCAATGATCCACAAGAAATGAATAATTTATATCCAAACAAGGAAAGTGCACCAGTAAAAGCCGAACTTAAACAAATTTTAAGTCAGTTAAAACAAGATATTGGTGATACAGATGAAATGTACCCGACATTGATGGCAGTAAAAGCCGAACATTGGAATAAATAATGATGAAGTTATTAGCGCTATTTTTATTAACTGCACTCGCTGTTAGTCAAATGCTTACTAGTCAGACGTTAGCTAGTCAGGCTTTGATCAATGAGTACTATGTAGCGACAACGGGTAGTGATGATAATGACGGCTCTTTGCTTAAACCGTTTGCTACTATGCAAACAGCTGCGAATAAGATGGTCGCGGGTGATATTACCTATATCCGCGCAGGCAATTACTTTGAAGCAGTGAATATTAACGGCCTTAATGGTACTAAAGAAAAACCTTTTACTTTTGAAGCTTATCAAGATGAGAAAGTCACCTTAGATGGCACTATCGCCATCAAAAATAAGTGGCAAAAACACAATGGCAATATTTACAAAACCACGTTAGAGCAACCTATATGGCAGTTATTCGTCAATGATAAAAGCATGACCTCTGCGCGCTGGCCCAATGGTAATTGGTATGATGGCTCTGTTTGGGATAAAACTAAGTCAATGATGTGGCCGGAAAAGGCTAAGGGTAAATTAGGTACTTATTATAATAAAGAATTATCGGCTTTAAATTTTGACTTAACTGACGGCATTATTGTAGTTAATTCCGGTTCATTTAAAACCTATCAAACTAAAATTACTCAACACCAAAAAGGTGAAGATCATTTTTCTTATGATACCGACGGGGTGAAGTCTCATTTCAGTTTCAAAAAGTCAGGTGTTAGTCGCCACGGTTACTTTCTCGAAGGTAAGTTGGGTTTACTTGATGAAGAAAATGAATGGTTTTATGACAACAAAACTAAGCAATTATACTTGTGGGCTGAAAATGATGTTAATCCAGACAGCTTAGCGATTCGCGGTAAAGTGCAAAGTTATGCTTTTACTATTAAACACTCCAAGCACATCAACTTAACGGGCATTAATTTTTTCGCTACTACCTTTAATGTAACGCGCAGTAGTTTCATTAAGGTAGAGGATAGCAAATTAATGTATCCATCCTATTCAAAGCGTATGTTAGGGGATACCTCGCCAATTGAAGTGACGAAAATGCTAGTTAAAAAAGAGCACAGTCTTGCTAAAAATCAGCTTAAAAACTGTCAAATAGCCTATACCGATGGTCCTGCTATTGAAATGAACGGTACAGGTAACCGTGTTGAAAATTGCTATATGCATGACATTGACTATAGCTGTACGTATAAAGGCGGTTATACCTTAAATATGGTCAATGCTAAAGAACTTGTTTTCCGCCGCAATACTATTCATACCACGGGCTGCTCTGAGTTGTTTAAAGCAGGAGTGAGAAACCGTATTGAGTTGAACGACCTTTCAGATTCGGGTCATTTACAAAACGATGGTTCGATGATCCAGTTAAGTGTTAAACAGCAAAACGACGGCATAGTACGCTATAACTGGGTGCATGATAGTGTGAAACAAGGCATTCGTTTTGATAATATGAATATCCCCAATGCCCCGTACGGTCAAAATGGTAACGCTTTTAATAATGTCGCTTGGCATACCGATCGTATTTTCTTTAAAGGTGATAACCATTTTGTTTTTAATAACTTAAGTTTTGATAACCATCAAAACGATTTGATCATTAGTAGCAATAAAGTTATTCAAGGACATAATCACCAAACCATTACCCGTAACAATATTAGTCATAAATTTTCTGGTCATAGAACAAAAGCAGGCAAACAGTATCCCGTGCCAGGCATTGTTGATCATAACTTTGATGGCGTAACTTTAGGTTTAACTATTCGTTCGCAATTACGAGATGTTGATAACTTGGATTTTCGTCCTAAAGCCGACTCTATGTTAATTGATGCTGGTGCTGTGATAAAAAATAAAACTAAGCCCTACTTGGGTAAAGCGCCCGATATAGGACCTTATGAATTTGGTGCATTAGATTATTGGATCCCTGGTTATCAAGCAAAAAAGGCGTCTAAACCTGTGCCGCCAATTGCGTCTATTACGGTAAAAAAAGATGCCGACCTAATGTGGTTAAACGCTTATAAAGCATCAAGTCATCAGCTCTATTTTGGTGAAGAGCAAAATGCTGTTGAGTTAGCCAATAAAAAATCTGCACAATATCAAGGTGAGTTTAGCCATAATATTTTTAGCCCGAAAAACCTGTACGTGGGTAAAACTTATTATTGGCGTGTTGATGCACTCTTTGAAAGTAAAGTTGAAGGTAAAACTGAAGGTAAAGTAATCAAAGGAGATGTTTGGTCTTTTTCCGTAGGACAGTAAAGAACAGTTTTAATAACAAGGTTAATAAATTCGTCATTCTCGACGTGTCTAATCGAGAATCCATTGTCGCAGGGCTTATAACTTAAGACAAAGAGCATGGATGTTCGACAAGAGACCTCGAAGATGACGGTTGCAAGGTTTAACTAACTAAGTAAGAAATAAATTAAAAAGAAGTAAAAAATAACAATAATTGTCAGCAGCACTGTGAACCGTATTATCAGTGTTGAGAATTTTAAGTCGATAGAAGTAATTGGAAGTATAATGATAAATAAACTATTTTCCCCACATTCATTGCTAGTTGCCGCTTGTACTAGTGTTTTGCTCACAGGTTGTAATCAAACCTCTGTTGAAAGTGAACAAACAGCAACTAGTCTTGATTTTTATGTATCACCAGAAGGTCAGGAAGGTGGCAACGGCACTCAAGCTGTACCATTTAAAACCATTGCTGGCGCCAGAGATGCGATTCGTCAATTAAACCAATCGCAACGTCAGCAAGACATAACTGTTTGGCTTCGTGGTGGTACGTATACCTTGAACGAAACCTTAGTATTGAATCGTCAAGATGGTGGCCAAGGTGAACACTTTGTCAGCTATCGAGCTTACCCAGAAGAAGCCCCTATTATTTCTAGTGGCAAAGCGGTCATTGGCTGGAGCAAGTTATCTACTGAGCTTGAAGGTTTACCAACTGTCGCCAAAGATAACGTTTGGGTTGCCGATGTTACTCGGGAAGAATATGGCCGCTTTACCGCTATGTTTACTGGTGACAAACGTTTACCTCGTGCGCGTAGTGCACGTTTTGATGGCGTGAAACCCACCGGTTATGAAATAGCTGATTCACGCAATGTTATGCATAAAAAAGATCGTCACTTGTTAAAAGAAATCCGATATGTTGAAGGTGCACCTATTCGCGATTGGAAAAACCTAGATGACATTGAAGTATTTTTCAATCCAGTACCGTGGGCATTAAACTTCATTCCATTGGCGTCTATTGATCTTGATGAAAAATTACTTACATTGAAGTATGAAGCCAATGCACCTGCTTTTTCTCAAAACGGACCCTGGGCCGTTATTGAAAATGCTGTCGACTTTATCGATGAAGCAGGTGAATGGGCGCATAACAGTCTAACGGGAAAACTGTATTACTGGCCACATGATAATGCCAAACCTAGCAACATCACTATTCCACAGTTAATGGAATTAGTACGTGTTGAAGGTGATATTAATTATGATGGCCCTGTTGATAGCCCTGTTAAAAACATTAACTTTGAAGGCATTACTTTTACTCAAGCTAAGCGTTCGGTTTGGTCTGAAGAACACAAAGGTTGGGGCATTCAGCATGATTGGGATACTTTTGATTTTGGTAATGCTATGTTACGTTTTCGCGGCGCTGAAAATATGACAGTGAGTAAAAGTCACTTTACCAACTCTGCCGGCTCAGCTATTCGTTTAGACTTACATGCACAAAACATCACTATCAAAGACAACTTAATTGACTATGTTGGTCATATGGGCGTGCTACTGGCAGGTTACGGGCCAGGAACTAAAGATGTAAACCATCACAATACAATTACCAATAACATCATTCATCATGTCGGTGAAATTATCTGGCACGGTCATGCTGTTTTTGTCTGGCAAAGTGGTGATAATGTTATTTCGAATAACTGGATCCACCATGTACCACGTAAGGCGGTAGGTGTTGCCGGACCTCGTGTACAAATATTGATGAAGAAAAATGAAGATTTTGACGAAGCGGCAAAAACAATTCGTTGGAATGAAATTGATTTAGCTGTTGAATACACAGATGATACCCAAGCGCATTTTATGCCTTATTTACATGGTAAAAACAACATCATTGAAAACAACAAGGTAACTAAAACCTTATTACAATTACATGATGGCGCATCAATCAATATTTCTGGTGCGGGTGAAGGTAATATCATTCGTCATAACTACATCTTTGATGTCGACTATATTGGTGCTCGTACCGATGATTGGCAACGTGGCACTATTACTACACAAAATATTTTTGAAAATGCTGGTACCGGTATTGTTCATAAAGATTATAACCATATCACCAACAATATTTTTATTAACACCGATGGTGAAGCCATTCGTATGAGAGCTTTTCCACGCCAATACTTCAAACCTGAATCAGTCATTGAGCACAACATCTTTACTGAAGCGAGAAGACCGCCATATGGCTCACGTAACTTGTGGAATACTACGGAATTCTTTGCGACCAAAGGTGGTACTAAACCTATTCCTTATGAATATTTATTAGATAATAATACCTATGCTTTTACTGGGGCTGATAAGTTCTTAAAGAAACATCAAAATAATGGTGTTGAGGCAAATTCAGTTGCCACAACTCAGCAACAGTTTGTTGACGTTGCTAATAAGGATTATCGATTAGTTGATGGGGCTGCGGCGCTGAAAACTGGCTTTAAACCTTTTGATGTTAGCATGGACTCATTTGGTGTATCTAAAGATTATCCAAAACATCTACTGAAGTTAGACCGAGACACTTTGCAATGGGGTGGTGAAACTATACTTCATGGCGGTTTAGAAGGTGTGCAAAAGAACGTGCATTAATTAGCTAGTTGCCAAACATGAATATAAACACAAAAGCAAGCTGTAAGCTTGCTTTTTTTTACCCTTATCTTTCTTCTGAGTTTTAAACTTCAGTTGCCTATTGAGGATTTTCCATGGTTAAGTTTAAACGAATTACATCGACATATTTGTTATCTTCATTTGTGTTATTTGCATCTATTTCATCAACTGGCTGTGGTCAACAAACTCCGAGTGATGTTGTCACGTCACAAATACAACAACAGACACGAATTCAAACTCAAGCACAAACAAAAGCTGCTATTGCCGAATGGCAAGCGATGCGCTTTGGTATGTTTATACACTTTGGCGCTTATGCTAACTTAGCTGGTGTTTGGCAAGGTAAACAAATTGAAAAACTTGGCGAGCAAATTCAGCGCCATGCTGATATTTCCCAAGAAGATTACCAAGAGGTAGTTAAACAATTTAATCCAAGTAACTTTGATGCCGATGCCATTGTTAAGCTCGCCAAACAAGCAGGAATGCGTTATATCGTTTTAACCACTAAACATCATGACGGTTTCTCTATGTTTGAAACTAAGCATAGTGAATTTGATATTGTTGATTACACCCCGTATAAAAAAGATTTATTAAAAGAGCTAAGCGAGGCAACTAAACGGCATGGTTTAAAGTTAGGTTTATATTATTCAACGCCTGATTGGCATTTTAATGGACCTAACCCGGAGCGTAACCCTGTTGATGGCAAAATCAGTGTTTTTAGCAAGGTATCAAAAGCAAATGAAGACTTTCAGGTTGCACAGCTTGAAGAGCTAATGACTAATTATGGAGACATTGTTGAAGTGTTCTTTGATATGGGCGAGCCAACACTAGCGCAAAGTAAACGTTTTAGGGCCGTGGTGAAAAAATACCAACCCAATGCACTGATTAATGGTCGACTGATGAATAATCAAGGCGACTTTTTAACCATGCCAGATAACCATGTACCAGACTCCCCGATTACTGATTATCCGTGGGAAACACCGGGCACGTTTTATCATACGTGGGGTTATAAATCTTGGGTAACAGGTTTGCCCCTGCAAGAGCAAATATCAGTACAAGTGCGTAAACTATCAGATATTGCCAGCATGGGCGGTAATTTCTTATTAAACATCGGCCCTAAAGGTGATGGGAGTATTTTACCTTATGAAAAAGATGTTTTAGTCGGCGTAGGAAAGTGGGTGGATGAAAACAAAGAAGCCATTTTTGAAACCGGTTTAAACCCATTTCTTAAATTGGACTGGGGACAAGTATCTACCAGCAATGGTGTCTTGTATCTGCATATTCATCAGTGGCCAACAGATAACACATTAGTATTACCGGGTTTAGTAAATACCGTGCAGCAAGTGACAGCCTTATCTGCAGCAGATGAGCCTTTGAGCATAAAGCTGTTTAATGGTGATACTCTCATTGATTTATCTTCGGTGAAAAAAGATCCCTATCTAACCATCTTAAAACTGGACTACAACGGTGAGTTAAGCACAATACCTCGCCATAGCTCAGCCAATCAAAGTGGCAAAATTACCTTAGTTGGCGATCAAGCGACTAAAGAAGGTAAGTTTGGTAAAGAAAGTTATCGTTCAATGCTAAAAGACTTTTCACGTAGTTGGTATGTAGATGTACCCAAAGCGGGCAGTTACCAAGTCAGCATAAGTTATAAAATGCGATATAAAGACAAAGACTTTATTCTTGCCAACGCCTCTGATGAGCTTGTCTTTAATCTAAAAGGTAAAGGGAAGAAAGTTGAAAAACTACAATCTTTTGATGGTAATGAGCAAAAAGTTTCAGTAAATGAAAATACTGGTGATTGTGTACAAAGCAGTGTTGGAGCATTGAATTTTACTGAGACTGGTATTCAAAAAGTGACCCTAAAACAAGGACGTTCTTTTGAACTCAAAGCTAGCACTAAGGATTTTAAAGCCCAAGATCAACGTTATCGTGCTATGAATATTGATATTGAGAGCGTGGTACTGACTCTTTCTACATTAGTTAAGGAAAATTAATAAACATATTAGTACGATTAGATAAGTCATCTTTTCACGTTTTATTAGCAAGGTTTGTGCTGGGATGTATAAACCTTGTTAAAAGTGTCTAATGCCCTTACACCAGATCAGATAAAATAAAGGACTTTGTAATATACATAGAGTTACCAGTAAAACAGTAATTTACTGCAGAGACCTTCACTAAATACGTATAGTATCAATGATCTATTTAAATCGGCCTTGAACTTTCATTTGATTTAGTGTTTTGCTGAGGACAGGTAGTAATTTTATATGTTTTTTATGGATATATGAATAGATGTCAGTTTTTTCTAAGCGTTTTATTTGTTTGATATTATTGAATTTTTCATTTGATTGAATGATATGGTTCCCTAGGTTACCTTCTGAGATAACAACATCGACTCTGCCTGCTGCTAACATTTGAAATGCCTGTAAATCGGTATTGACCTTATAGATGTTTGTTTTGATTTCCTGTTGGTTAAATAATTTGTCGACGTTCTTTCTACCGCGGTAATAGGCAAGCTTGTAATGTTGAAGGTCATCGCTGTTATTTATGACAAAGTTTTCTTTGGCGTATACTGTCAGGTATACCGACAATAGTTTACAGTCAATTCGAAGTAGGTTGCTATATTGGTTGTGGCTTATTTCATGAAAATTGGAAACACGATGCAGTTCGCCATCAAGTAAACCAGAATTAGATATTTGTAAGGCGCGCAGGCTAGGCATGTGCACCGCTCTGAATTCAATATGATTGATTTTAAATGCTTCGGTTAATATAGGGATGATGATCTTAGCTTGGTAATCATCAAGTGGCGCACCACTTGCAAAAGTTAATGACTCAACTGAAACGGATACAGGACTAACTAATATTGCCAACAAGCCAATAAAGTGTAAAAAAAATTTTTGCAAGCGGCTAAATATATACCTAGTGAATTGCATAGTTATTGTCATAAATTTAGTACCGTCAGTATATAAATATCACTATATATAATAAATGGAAGTACCTGGCTTTTTCTTTGCCTGATACATAGCTTCGTCCGCCAATTGAATTAAAGTTTGAGCGTCAGTGTTTTTGTCCATATATATAGAAACCCCTATACTGGCTTCTACTTTAACTATTTTGGATTGAATGTTAAACGGTGAACTAAATTCATCAAGCAGTTTGTTAGCTACGGACTCTATCAGTACTTTACTAGCAAAGCCGCTCATGATGACAAGGAACTCATCACCGCCTAAACGTATGACAATATCTGCCTTTCGCACACAGTGTTTTAGTCTGTTAGCAGTGCCAACCAATATACCGTCACCAATGATATGTCCATGAGTATCATTTATTTGCTTAAAATTATCGAGATCAATATACATAAATGCAATCAATGTTTTTTTCTTTTCAGCTTTGGTAAATAGCTCTGCTAATTTATTTTTTAATATACTTCTATTGGGAAGTTTTGTTAGTGGATCCAAATTGGCTGCTTCTAATGCTTCACGCTCCTTTTTTTTTCGCCGCGAGATATCTCTAACAATGGCTAAAAGATAACCTGCTTCATTGTATTTTATAAAACTAATGTTACCTTCTACGGAAAACTCTGTGCCATCTTTACGTTTGTGTGATGACTCAACAATAAGACTACCATTGGCTTTTATTTTTTCAAAATGTTCTTTCTGTTGCCCTTTGACCTTGAGTTTAGGTTGAATATCAGCAACATTTAAGGCCAATAGCTCAACCTTGGTGTAGCCAAGTCTCTGGTGAGCCAAACGATTGCAGTTTAATATTTGACCAAATTGAGGATCTACAACATAAATAGCATCATTGGATTGGTTAACTAAGTGATTAAGTAATATTTCCGCTGCATCAGATTTCTTAATCGCGGTTAAGTCAATTAGCTGTGATATATACCTTACAACAACACCATCAGCATTGGCTTGTGCGACAATATTTAGTTGAGCATAGATTGGGTGACCTAATCTATGCCTATATCGTTTTTCAATTTGAACAGGGCTAAATGGGTTATTATTTAAGAGTTTTCTTATTTTTTCATTAATATGAATATCATCAAGGTAAGTGATAATGACATCATCACCATAAATAAGCTCACCTTCATAACCGAGCATGTCATTTAATGCCGGATTTACATATTCCAACTTACCATTAGGGAAAGATAAAGCAATAGGAACAGGCGTTGCTTCAAATAGGCGATACATAGAATTTTCTATTAGAGAATTATCTTTTTTCATAATACAAAATACCGATGATTTACTTTGAACGTTTAACTCTATGACTATAAAGTTAATGATGCTGCTCTGAAAAATTTACTAGATTAAGTATAGGACATACAATGATCTTTTCTAGTTTTAGTGAGAGCTATTAAGTTGGAAGAGAAAAAATTAAAATATTGCTATAGAGGAATCGACGTTAGGGTCATATAGCCTGTTATTTAATTATTTATAGGCTCATGTTTTAACATCATTTTTAGAGCCTAAAGTCACTTCTACTCGTAGGTGAATTTCAGTAAGAGTAATTTCCAGAATTTGTTCTTTATTACTCATACTCAAACAAGCAGTTTGCTTTACTAGAAAACTCATTGGATTGGGTTTAATCTTCTATGTTAACGTATTGTTAGTGCTTGGTTAACGTTTGTTTTATCAGGGTTAAGATGATTTTGTTACCTTTGGGTGTGTATGTTATATATAACAATCCATAGTTGACTGGTTTGTCTTTATTTTATCTTAGTTTGGGTCTTTCCTTTTATTTAGTTGGTTCGTGCACATCCAATGCTGTTTCCTACTAACGCTGTTGACATTTCTCACGGAAGGATGTAGTGTTTATTGTTAATAATATTCATTTTATTGTGCGATGTGACATAATTATCGCTATTTAATTAATAAGTGAGACTAAAATGACAAGAGCTAGTTCAATACTTAGAAAACATCGCGCATCAGAAAAAGTATATGTGCCTACAAACGCTCGTGATAATCATTATATTATTGCTGAGATGCCACTAACGGATAAACTCCTTGAGTTGGTCGTGGGGCAGGTTGATCTTACATCACAGCAGCCTTATCAGAACTTCTATCAAAAGTTAGCTAAATTGGCTTTCGATGTGGTTGAAGAGTGTAATATAGATCATGCCAATTTTGTTGCTAACAATCGTTTAGTTCGTGTAAGGAATAGTGACGAACAGCAAGTATTGCATACTGATAAACAATCCTTTTTCTTTTACAGTCCTAAGCAAAATAGTACTTTTAAAGGTTATTTTGACGGTGCAATTCGCTCAAATAAAGTGAAGTTTTTGTTTTTAGCAACAGGTGAAAATTTACGTGAAAATGCTGCTAGTTTTCATCAAAAGATTTTGGCTGCAGTATCTCTTATCTCTCAGCGTATTGGTCTTGAGCCAAAAGAGCTCAAGGTACGTGATCATCAACACCTTACTTATGATATTTTTGCCAGAGAAAAGGGCAGTAAAGAAAGTAAAAGTCATACTTTTCGTGATATACCGACTCGATATTTACAACAAGATGTTGTAGTAAAAGGGGATTATAACGCGGTAACTTACGCCGTTGTCAGCGTACCTATGACTAGACGTCTGCTTAAGGGAACAGAGATCAACTATGATTTATCCAAGCCGTTTGAGTTGTTATACACAAAAATTTCTCAAGCTTTTACTCAAGCAAATAAAAAATGCCACCTTAGCCATGTTGCGATGATAGCTAATGGTTTATCGCCAATAGTTCGTTTTGATGAAAATGCGAGTACCATTATTAATGGCGATATTATCTCTTTAGGTTATAACCCACGGCATGAGAGTAGGGACATTAGTTGTCAGTGGCAAGGTGAAAAGTTAGTTGACACAATACGATTAGTTTTTTTTGCAACAGATTTTGATGAAACACATAAAACCTACGGTAAGTTTGTTAATCAGGTAACCCAAGCGGTTAACGTTATTGCCGATGAACTTAATTGGCAAAAAGATCGTGATTACATGTTAATGCGATTTAATCAGCAGTTGGTTCGTCGTATATAGTTCATCGTATATAGTTTGCTGATAAGCAGCTAGTCAATTTAAGGTGTTTATTATATTTAAAGTTCATTAAATATGTTGTTTGTCATTTTAAATAGATCTATCATGACTTAAATAATGATTAAGAAATCCTGAGTAAGCTTAAGTAACTAAAGATAAGCAATAACGGGGTTTTACAAAAGAGTAAAAATTATGAGTAAGTTAGCATCCAACCTTAAAAAAATACCTAAAGTAATGCCTAAAATAATATTTGGCACCAGTAGTTTAGGTAATCTGTTTGTTGAGTTAGATAACGAAACTAAAAAGCAGTTAGTTCAAGCTGCTGTTGAAGGTAGCCCAGATATGCCTTTATTTGACAGCGCAGGAAAATACGGTGCCGGTTTGGCGTTAGAGTCGTTGGCTGCGGGATTAAAAGCACTCAATGTTGCGCCAGACGCAGTTAGAATTAGTAATAAACTTGGTTGGAAACGTGTGCCGTTAACCACAGACGAACCTACTTTTGAACCAGGGGCTTGGATTAACCTGAAACATGATGCTGTGCAAGATATTTCTTATCAAGGCATTATTGATTGTTATCAGCAAGGAAATGATTTGCTTGGTGATTATGAAGCCAAAATAGTTTCAATTCACGACCCAGATGAATACCTAGCTGGCGCAGAAGATGAGGCTGATCTTCTCAAACGTAAACAAGATATCCTCGATGCTTATAAAGCGTTAATGGAATTACGTGAAGTAGGTAAAGTTGAGTCTGTTGGTGTTGGTGCTAAAGATGTTAGTGTTATCGACTTTATTAGTGATCATGTGCAACTTGATTGGGCTATGTTTGCCTGTTCAATTACACCTTATGTTCATGATGATTCAACACTGAGTCTATTAAAAAAATTGGCTGCTCAGGGCGTTAATGTGATTAACTCTGCGGTATTTAACGCAGGTTTTTTAATTGGCAGTGATAACTTTGATTATAAACAAATTAGCCGAGAAACCCATGCAAAAGAATTTGCATGGCGTGACCAATTTAATGCTTTATGTGACGAGTTTTCCGTTAAACCGGCTGAAGTCTGTGTGCAATTTTCATTCTTATTTGATGAAATCGTTGCTGTTGCTCTAAATTCCAGCTCACCTAAACGTGTTAAAAGTAATGTTTCATTAATTGAAGCTGAAATACCAGAAGCTTTCTGGCAGGGCATGAAAGATCGAGGATTGCTCTCGATAGACTTGTAGTATTCTGGCGCTATGATTCACTATAGTTGAAAACCGCTACTTGTTTAAGTAGCGGTTTTTTTTTATAAATTTGACATTTGAATTTTTTGATCTGTACTTAATATGTCAGTTGTTGACGCATTTTATAAACTAATCTTTAACTTATTTATAACTCAGTCAATTTACTAATGTCTTTAAGTGTGGTTATTACCTATAATACACACTACGACATTTAAGATATTTTGAGAAAGTATTATGCCAAAAGAAGATATATTTAGTTCAATAGCTTTAGGGATCGTCACAGGAAGTGATGTTCCTCTTTTATATAAAATTGCTAAGTCACATCAATGTGCTATTCCTGCGGTGAATGTCAGTAGCAGTTCAACGCTTAATTCAGCACTGGAAGCAGCGAAAATTGCTAAAATGCCGATTATTATTCAGTTCTCTAGTGGTGGTGCGGCAGCCTTTATTGGCAAAGGACTTGGTTTGTCAGCCATTGAAGCTTCTATAAAGGGCGCAATTGCCGGTGCACTCTATGCTCACCAAGTGGCTAAAACTTACGGTGTTAGAGTGATTTTGCACACAGACCATGCGAATAGAAAGTTATTGCCTTGGATTGATGGTTTATTATCTGAAGGGGAGAAATTCTATCTTGTTAACGGAAAACCATTATTCAGCTCACATATGATTGATTTGTCAGAAGAGCAGATAACAGAAAATGTTAGTACTTGCATGCAATACCTACAAAAAATGAAACCACTAGGCATGTCGTTAGAAATAGAATTAGGCTGTACTGGCGGTGAGGAAGATGGTGTTGATAATAGTCACCTTGATAATAGCGCTTTATATACTCAACCTGAAGACGTTGCTTATGCTTATCAATCTCTAGTTTGTATTAGTCCTTATTTTACTATTGCCGCTTCTTTTGGCAATGTCCATGGTGTATACAAACCAGGTAATGTTCAATTAACCCCTATTATTTTGAAAAACTCTCAGTTATTTGTTGCTAGCAAATATAAATTAACTGCCAACAGTCTGGATTTTGTTTTTCATGGTGGCTCAGGCTCTACTGCTGAAGAAATTAGTGAAGCGATTAGTTATGGTGTAGTGAAAATGAATATTGATACCGATACTCAGTGGGCATATTGGCAAGGCGTGAGTATGTTTAACAAAGAGTTTGGCTGCTACTTACAAGATCAAATAGGAAATCCTGAAGGTGATGATAAACCTAATAAAAAATATTATGATCCCCGCCAATGGTGTTATGCCGCAGAGTTATCTATGACTGATAGAATTATACAAGCATATCGAGACCTGCAGTGTCTTTAACCTGTTATAAAGATCGATTTTATAGCCGTTACCTTTAAAGCAAACTAATGATAAATATTGATTGGTAACGAGTGAATATAAAGAAAGGGAACCGAAATGGTTCCCTTTTTTATATTTAATTAACCCGTCCTAAACAAATAGGTGGCTAACAATTTATAGTGCGTAAGCTATGACTTTAATGTCATCGATATGCGCGCGTTTACTCGCATTACTGCCGTTAAGACTAAAGCGTAGTTTAAGTTGTGATTGATTATCTGCACTCGCAGGTAAGTCTACTGTCTGAAGATCCCAATCAGTTTCTGTCGTTTGCTCAATTAAGTGCCAAGTATTACCATCAGTGCTATAGCTAACTTCTAATGCTTCACCTGTGTTCAGATTTTCCGTCATACGGTTATAGCTTAGTTTAATATTACTATATCCTGAGCTGCTAATATGCTTAATTGCAGTGGTTTTTTTCATCAAACGTAAGCCTAGACCACTGTTAAAGGCTGATTCACCTTTTATATGAGCTTTACCTGATACTTGCCAGTTTAAATTACCGGATTCAAAGTCATCAGAAATGATTTCTACAGGAACGTAAGGGGTATCGAAATGCCATAGCTCACCGGTAATGGTTTGTCCTGAATCCGTTATTGCATCAATACGCCAGTAGTAGCGTTTGTTGTTTTTTAACATACCGGGATCAAAGATGTTACTCGTTAGTGTGCTTACTTGTGTTAATGCATTTGGCTTTGTGCCTAAAAACACCTTGTAACTGCTAGTTTTATAAGCTGGACGCCACATTAAATCAGCACTAAGTTTTACTTTAGTACTTGCCATTGCTGGAATAGGGTGGCTAGTATTCGCTTCACGTCGACCCGGGATCCAGTAATCATTGACGCCTTGTCGATAACTACCTGAGTAATTTAGTACACCGCCATGTTGTCCAGTTAAGTAGCTGTCGGTAATACCGTCACCTGCATTAAGTAAAGATGGTTGAGAAGGCCTAAAGTCTCTATTAGCAGCGTCTCTCAATTGGCTTTTTAATGTCTTCGATTCGTTATCACCGTTGAAATTATGGCCATAATTTACCCAAGATAACATTGGTTCAATGCTCGCTCTTTGGCTAGAAATAACATCAGCAGCATTATTAGTAATAATACTGCCTTTATTAGCGCCACCCAAAATACCACCAACATCAGCATCATCAAGGATGATCAAATCGCTACGTTTCTGTTCAAGGGTATCAAAAATAGTATTGTGATAAACACGCTGATCTTCACCTTTAACCATCATGCCATTGGCATTCCAGATAACATTATGATGAGCAATAGCGTTACTACCATAAAACTTTGCAGGAATAGGGGCGTCAAAACGAACACCATATTTAACCGAGTCATGTAGCCAGTTATATCGAATGATAGTGCCTTTTTGTGCCGCAATACGTACTTGAATCATCGCGCCATCACTTTGGGCAAAACCAGAGTTTGATATATCGTTATACTCAGCCGTGAACTGGCCACCAAGAGGACCAGTATACTTGCCGCTGCCACTAGGAGAAGCACCCGATGTCGCTATGGTTTCAGAGCTACCGGCATTGCTAACGGTATTGTACCTAAAGGTTGAAAAATTTCCGTCAAGCACTAAAGATGCACTTGGCGCATAACTTTCAGAGGCTGCCCAGTCAAAATTTTCAAATAATGAGTTCTCAACTACCGTGCTATTGCCACGCATTAAAAAACCTTGGCCATCAACATTACGCATGCTGATGTTTTTTAGGGTATTGTTACTGTGGTGAGAGAGGTCCCGGTTGTTTGAGCTAACAAAAAGTATGTCAGATTTTTCTCCAACAATACCCAGAGCACGTCTTGAAGAGCCGCCAAATTCAAAGTTAGCATTTTCTAAAGTGAAATTTTCACAGTTACCACATCTGAGTGTTGTACCGAAGAAATCAATGTTTTTGACCTTCACATGGTGCCAACCACCGACTTTAAAACCATAAGGACGCGCCTTAGCCCGTATTTTTTGATTTGGAATACCTGTAGATGAATAGAGATAAGCTGTTTTACTTGCTCGGTCAAAATACCATTCGTTGTCGTTATCTAATAATGCTTTTTTCCCTTCAACAAAGTAGTAAAAATGTTTTTGATTTTTCCAGATTCTTGGTGTTGCACCATACTCGAAGTTGTTGCTACCAGGGCTATGTTTAGATATTTTTCGACTCCAAGTATCAAAACTTCCTACATTGGCGACAACAACTGCACCGGTTAAATCGACGGTATTGACATTATTATCATCGGTGAGTGAGTCATCAGCCATGTGGCCAATGTTATTACCAGTAGTGTTAGCATGTGCCCAGCTTGCACGGCTATAGATAGATTCAATATCGCCTTGCTTTTCACCAAAACGTGCATTTGGCCAACGAGCATTATTCTTTTGTTGCCATTTACCATTTTCTTTAACAAATAATTGCCAAACATCTTCGCCAATATGTTTACTGTAAACATTGCCGCCTTCGTCAACCCAACCGCCAGTTATATCTATGGTGCCATCAAAGGTAACAATTTCTTCTTGATAGGCTTGGATAGTGATAGGGCGGTCTGCTGTACCTTTCATACCGCTTCGAGTGACAACTTCATCATAGGTAGCGCCACGAAGTTGTACTGTATAAGGAGAACGGGTACTGCCTCGATTATAGTTAATTTCTGCGTAGTTAATGGCATCTTTAACCCTTTTAAATGGGTGGCTGATTGAACCATCGAGTCCGGCAGTTCCTTTAATAGAGCCATTAATGGGGTCGACAAAAATGTCTTTATTTTCAGCCGCGAACGTGAATGATTGCGTTAGTGTTGTTAACGCAAATATTGCGCTGACAGTTTTTAAGGTATGTAGGTGCATTATGCTCTCTTTATTATATTTTTATGGTGTAATGATTAATAAGTTACATGGTAGTCAACCTCCTTGTTTTATTGCTTTCCAGTGTACTTTATAATTAATAATCATGTCGATATTATGAGGTGTATAAATAAAAGTCAATGGTGTATTATTATACAACGTGGGGTTTAAGGGGGTATTGATGTGTTTTTAGTTGATTTTACTGCTTTTTATATTTTTACTTAAACGTTGTGATTATCTTGTTAGTCATTAAAGTAGTGTGTTTTATATTTAATGTTCACTTTGTGTTGTCGCTAAAGAAAACATTGATATAAAAAGTATCAAATAAATAACGATTATTAATCTGCTGAACTCATATCAAGTCCTTATATAACATTTGTTTTTAGCTAGATAAAAACATATATAAGAGCTGTAAAAGCTGAATAATACTAATTATTTCTTACTACTATTAATAAACAACACCTTGAGATATACTGGATAAAACATTGCTTTAATTGGAAAACAAAAGGGAATACTATTGTGATTGTTCTTAGCCATCTTATACAAGAAACTGTTAATGGAATTTTAGCTACACTTTCTGATTTTCAAGAAGGAAGTATGCTAGTACTAAAAGATAATACCTTAGCTAAAAAATTAAATGTCAGTAGAACGACGATTCGTACTGCCATTACCGAGTTAGAGAAAAAAGGTATTGTAGAAGTTATTGGTTCGCAAAAGCGAGTATTAAGAGCACCATCAGGCACTGACTATTTTGATACCAGTAATAGTGTTTCCTCAAAAGAAGAGATCATTGAAAAATATTTCTTAGATTTAATTAACCAGGGCAAACTATTGCCCGGTGATAAGTTCTCTGAATTAGAATTAGCCAAATCGTCAGGTTGCAATACTATTACCGTGCGTGAGTTTTTAATTAAATTTTCACGTTTTGGTTTAATCGAAAAAAGCCCGAGAGCCAAATGGCAGATGGTTAAGTTTGATGAAAAATTTGCGTTAGAGTTAGTAGAATTTAGGCGTATTCTTGAAATGAACTCAATTACCCAGTTACTTGCTGTGCCAGAAGGTGATGCTGTGTGGGATGAGTTGAGTGAATTATTAGATAAACACCTGGAAGTTCTCGAGGATGTTGAGAACCGATATACTGAACTGAGTGAGCTGGATCGAAAATTCCACTTTATTGTACAACGAGCATCCAACAATCGTTTCTTTATGCAGTTTTTTGATGTGGTTTCATTGATTTGTCATTATCATTACCAATGGAATAAAGGTGATGAATTAGAGCGAAATAAAGTTGCTCTAGAAGAGCATGTGGCGATAATAACTCATTTATTAGCTCATAATACTTCAGGTGTTATTATCGCTATGGAAACCCATCTTAACACCGCCAAGAAAACATTACTGCGTTCTGCTCATGGTTTAGAATAAAGTATTTTTGATAATATTATTTTAATAAAGGGCAGTTTGCCCTTTTTCTTTGTCTTAAGTGAAAGTATTTTATTCGCTAAGTATCAGTATCTATGCTTTTCCTTACTTGCTTGCTTGCTTGCTCTTTTCTTTCTAAGATAGTTAAACCGTAGCGATTTTTCTCAAATTCGACTCTTTTAACCCCTAACTATTAAATATTCTAGAATTAAATTACTTCGGTGAACTAGACGTTATCGCCGTATGATTATTGCTAAAAATATGGCAGCCATTCGATTGGAGTCTATACTTAAGGGTAATACTTAAAGGGGAGAAGATAATGAACACTACCTTAACTATCAAGCCGTTTTGTATTGCAGTGGTGGCTGCGCTCTTGTTGCTTTTCTCAAGTCAGATTTGGGGTGGAAGCGACACCGAGCATAGTACCGTGGTCGAAAAAACGGATACATGTATCTTGGGCGCTTCGGGCTTGGTTATGCATCTAGATCCTAAAACGGGTCGACCCACCTCTGTTCCCTCAGCAGAACAATCTCAAGCAATGGCTGCTTTATTAAATGCCCAAGCAAATCGATCGACGACCGGGCTGGTGCAAGAACAAGGACCCACGGGGGGAATGAGAGTCAATCTTCGCAACCGTTTCCGTAGTCCACTGGTTGCCGTAGTCAACAAAGACGGAAGCGTCAGCACAGATCATCTCAATTGTGTTCGCTCCGCTACTGATAATAAGCAGGGAGGGTAGGGCCATGTGTATGACTTATTTGAAAAATTATACCCTGTTGGGCTTACTAATGCTTTGCCTGTACGCGGGCACGGCCTTAGCAGCAAATATCGTGATCGTGAATGCCGATGGTCCGAATGAAGGTTTCAATGATCCCACTGTAGTCATTCCAATTGGCGAAAACACAGGTACTACTCTGGGCGAACAACGGCTAGAAGTGTTTCGTTATGCCGCCTTTATCTGGGGCGCGCTTTTGAACAGTGAAGTAGAGATTGAGGTTGATGCTCGATTTGATGCCTTATCCTGTAATTCTTATTCCGCTGTATTGGGATCCGCAGGTGCCACGACTGTGCATGGAAATTTTTCTGGTGCACCGATGAGCGATACTTGGTATCCACAGGCTTTGGCTAATGCCTTGGCAGGCAGTGATTTGTACGAAGGGGTTTCTGATTTAGTGGCTACCTTTAATAGCAGTATAGATAATAATAATAATTGTTTGATCGGAACTAGCTGGTATCTAGGGCTTGATGGCAATAACGGTGGTGACATCGACTTGGCCGATGTTGTTATGCATGAGATTGGCCATGGTTTGGGGTTCGCCTCTTATGTCGATGCATCTAACGGTCTACTTTTTCATAATATGATTGATATTTATTCGAGCAAGCTTGAAGATCATTCACTCTCACAGACTTGGGAGTTCATGAGCAATGCTGAACGTCGGACTTCAGCGATAGATAGCGGGGATCTGCACTTTGTTGGTATTAATGTCGATAGTGCAGCTAGTGGACATGTTCCTATGTACGCGCCAAACTCGCTACAGCCGGGCTCTTCGGTATCACATTGGGATACTTCCCTAACACCGAACCAGCTGATGGAGCCATTTATCACCAATCCTCCGAGCCATGATCCGGGCTTAGCTTATGAGTTGATGTTAGATCTGGGCTGGATGTCCAGTACTTCTCCACCACCTCCTCCTCCTCCTGTGACCATACCAAATACGCCGAGTGAAGTGCAGGCCAGTTATTTGGGTCCTAATTTGGAGAATGGCTGGCCGAAAGTCACTTGGTTGGATGAAAGTGATGATGAAGATACCTTCACAATTTGGCGCGAGTCACCGCACAAGAAGCGAGTCGGAGTTTACGTAGGTGGTTTGGAAGTTGGAACTGCGGCAGGCGTTACTGGAACAGACAATGATATCAGCTTTGAAGATGAGACGGGTGATACTGGCACCTTCCGCTATTGTGTAGGTGCTAACAATAGCGCCGGTTCTTCTGTGTGGGCTTGTTCGTCAACAGTAGATGTGACAAATGGCGACCCTGATGATGGGGGTGGCGGGAAGGGGGATTTTTGTACGACCCATCCTAACCACAAGCGCTGCTAATAAGACCTTTCTAGTCGCAATTGAATACCGTTACTCGAAAAGCTAAAAATATTGTTGGGACAGATTATCCCTGTTATTGGGATAATCTGTCCAAATTGTTTTTTACTTTCTAGTTAGGTGTTATTCCCGTTTATCAACCAAGATTTTCACTTCTAAGGTAACTTTCATCATAATGCTTAGAACTTCATGTTTATATCAATGTTTACGATGACTTTGACTGTGCTAATGATGTCAGTAAAGGTCGATCGTCTATTAACTCAAAATCACCGCGCTCAAGCCATGCTTTAGAATAAAACTAGCTGTTAGAGATGAACAACGAATAGGGTAATTAGCCCTTTTTTTGTGTTAATAAGACAATAAATTAATATATATCTTTTAACAGCGCAGCATTGCTAAAAGTATCTTCAATAGTGAATACCAAGTCTTCTTATCATGATGAAATGGTGTGCGCTAACAACTAAAACGCTACTGTATTGGTGCAAGTATATATACAGCAGACTTCCCTAAAAAATTAAGTGATTGATATTAAAGATTAAATATATGTGGCTTGAATTTTGTATTAGCATCTAAAAAAATGAAGTAATTGTAATTAAACAATAATATCTAGGTTAACAATAAAATGAAGCTTTCCAATAAAAATGCTGAAAAATTGAACGATCGGCCTTGTAAATCAATTGAGTCAGAGAAAAAAAGTATTACCGTGCTGTTAATTGAAGAGCGGAAAAGAGCTCATTCTGTTTTGAAAAGAGCATTAGTAGACTTTGGCTATCATGTCATTAATCACCTCTCTTTTAATGATAATATAATTGAAAAAATTAATTTATGTAATCCAGAGGTACTTGTTATAGCAACTGATTTACCCAGTGGGGTAATGTTGAAAGAGTTAGCTGAAATTAATCAATTATTACCTTTGCCTATTATCATTTTTGCTGAGAATGACTCACCTAGTATTATTGAAAATGCTATAAAGGCTGGTGTTAGTGCTTATGTAGTTCACGAAATTTTACCGCAACGTATACAAAGCATTATTTCTGTGGCTAATGAACGTTTTAAAGCCGTGCAAGCATTACGCGAGGAATTAAATCAGGCAAAAACTCAACTAGAAGCAAGAAAATATATTGAAAGAGCAAAGGGCTATATTATGCAACAAAAACAAATAAGTGAAAATGAAGCATATAATGCATTGAGGAAGATGGCGATGGATCAAGGTACTCCACTGGCTGTTGTCGCGAAAAATATAATTGATGTTTGTGAACTGTTATCGACACCAACAGCATAAGCTTGGTAGTTACCAATGTTAAGTGCATTGATGTTCATCTGTGGTGCATTTCATTATCGTTGTGCAATAAACCTTTCTAAATAATAAAGTAAAGTGCGTTAAAGCCAGTAAAATTAAGAAATTAAACTTGGCACATTAACTGCAACCCATAAATAAGATGTTAACTTATACATTGAATCAAACATTGGATCATAGCTTAAATAGCTAAAAATGCAGGCCGTTTTGTAATAAGGGCTTGCTAATGAGATAACGTATTTTTATCAACGGCGATAAGAAATACTGAATAAAACCTGACAGCAATGACGCTGCAGGATAGTGCCAGGCGTAAGCCTGACATAATACGAGCAATGGCGCTCACCAAAAATCAACCTGAAAAGGCTGATTACTGGTGGGCGTTTTTTTTTGGAAAAAATTTAATCATATAACTTGAAGGAATTTAATTATGAACTGGAAAAAGTCGATTAATACTAGGTTAAAGCAGCTAGCATTAAGTAGTGCCGTTTTACTATCTTTTACTAACCTTTCGCATAGCGAAACTTTGGGAGAGCCTGAAAAAGAAGAGCTAAAGTTTGGTTTTATTAAACTTACCGATATGGCACCTATTGCTATCGCCTATGAAAATGGTTATTTCGAAGACGAAGGTCTGTACGTCACCATCGAAGCGCAAGCTAACTGGAAGGTACTGCTCAATGGCGTTATTGATGGCACGTTGGACGGGGCGCACATGCTTGCCGGACAACCCATTGCAGCCACCATGGGCTACGGTACAAAAGCTGACATTATTACGCCATTTTCAATGGACTTAAATGGCAATGCGATAACCGTTTCAAATAAAACTTGGCAACAAATGAAGCCAAACATTCCAAAAATGGCTGATGGCAGACCTGTACATCCGATTAAAGCTGATTCATTAAAGCCTGTTATTGAACAGCTTAAATCAGACGGTAAAGCATTTAAAATGGGCATGGTTTTTCCGGTTTCGACTCATAACTATGAATTACGTTATTGGTTAGCGGCGGGTGGCATTCACCCAGGATACTATGCACCGCATAAAGGCGATACTAGCGGACAAATAGATGCCCAAGCCTTACTTTCAGTAACACCACCACCACAAATGCCATCAACGATGGAAGCGGGTACTATTCATGGTTATTGTGTAGGTGAACCATGGAATCAACAAGCAGTATTTAAAAATATTGGCGTGCCTGTTGTTACTGATTATGAAATCTGGAAAGACAACCCAGAAAAAGTATTCGGTATGACTGCTGCTTTTGCAAAAAAATATCCTAACACCACTATACGTTTGACTCGTGCGCTTATTCGCGCTGCTAAATGGTTAGATGATAATAACAATGCTAACCGACCTGCTGCGGTAAAAATATTGTCTCAATCTAACTATGTTGGTGCTGATTACGATGTTATTGCGAATTCAATGACAGGTACCTTTGAATATGAAAAAGGAGACAAGCGTGACGTGCCTGATTTTAATGTGTTCTTTAGGCACAACGCTACTTACCCGTACTATTCAGATGCTATTTGGTATTTAACACAAATGCGTCGTTGGGGACAAATTTCTACTGATAAAAGTGACCAATGGTACAAAGATCTAGCGAGTAAAGTATATCGTCCTGATATATACGTTAAAGCAGCACAATCATTAATTGCTGACAACTTAATTTCAGCAAATATGTTCCCTGACTTTGCTAAAGAAACGGGCTTTAAAGCGCCACAAAAACACTTCATTGACAATATTGTTTATGACGGTAAGCAACCGAATGCTTATCTAGAAAAGTTTAACATTGGTCTTAAACAAGGTGACAAACTTTAAGCTCTGCCGAGCCTGAAATTATCACCTTAAGGAGTGAAGAATGAGTTCAACAACAGTAAAAATTACCAGTTTAACGATCACAGAGCAAGCTGTTAACATCGTTAAAAATAGCCTAACAAAAATGACTAATGCTTTATTACTACCGGTTATCGGTATCAGCATCTTTATATTTTTATGGTCAATTACCGCGCAGAGTATTCATACCTCACTTGGGGACTTTCCCGGGCCGAATGCTGTTGTTAAACAATTTTCATCGCTTTACCTTGAGCATAAAACAGAAAGAAAAAAAGCAACGGAATTTTATCAACGCCAAGAGAAACGTAATGCCGCTAAGTTGGCTAAAAATCCAGACTATGACGCGAAAATAAGGGCATATACCGGTAAAGAAACCTTCTTAGACCAAATAGTGACTAGCTTAATTACCGTGACTTGTGGCTTTGTAGCAGCAGTAATCATTGCCATTCCTCTCGGTATTTGGATGGGGTTAAATAAACGTGTAAACCTCGCAGTAAACCCAATAGTACAGGTCTTTAAGCCCGTATCTCCGCTGGCTTGGCTGCCGCTAGTGACTATGGTGGTTAGTGCGATTTATGTTTCTGACGATCCTATGGTTTCTAAATCATTTTTAACGTCAATGCTCACCGTCACGCTTTGTAGCTTGTGGCCTATGGTAATTAATACCTCGATGGGTGTTTCTGCAATTAACAGTGACTTAATTAATGTCAGTAAAGTGTTGCGCTTAGGCACATTAACGCACATTAAAAAAATAGTACTGCCTGCATCAGTACCGATGATCTTTACCGGTATGCGCTTGTCTTTTGGTGTTGCTTGGATGGTATTAATTGCTGCGGAGATGTTGGCGCAAAACCCGGGGTTAGGGAAGTTTGTTTGGGATGAATTCCAAAATGGTAGCTCAGATTCACTTGCCAGAATTATGGCCGCAGTTGTTGTTATTGGTTTCATCGGTTTTTTATTAGACCGCGCCATGCTGCAAATACAGCGAAAAGTTTCTTGGGACAAATCAAGCGTAAACGCTTAAGGATAGCATTATGAATAACACTAAAATAACAGAAACTGGCAATAGCGCACAGAGCGTATTTTTAAATATCAGCCAAGTCGATATGGTTTTTCCGACACCTACGGGCGGTTTTACCGCTTTAAAAGAGGTCGATTTGCAAATTGATAAAGGTGAATTCATTTCACTGATTGGTCATTCTGGATGTGGTAAATCGACTGTGCTCAATATTGTTGCGGGTCTTTATCAAGCAACTAAAGGCGGTATTTTACTCAACAATAAAGAAGTCAATGAACCTGGTCCTGAACGTGCGGTCGTTTTTCAAAATCACTCGTTATTACCTTGGTTAACTTGTTATCAAAATGTTGAGCTGGCTGTAAAACAAGTTTTTAATAAAACCATGTCGAAAGGAGAAATGAAAGAGTGGATTGAATATAACCTCAAGCTTGTACATATGGATCATGCCATGGACAAACGTCCTGATGAAATATCTGGTGGTATGAAGCAACGTATTGGTATTGCCCGCGCATTAGCTATGCAACCAGAAGTATTGTTAATGGATGAACCCTTCGGGGCACTCGATGCATTAACCCGTGCCCATATGCAGGACTCATTAATGGAAATTCAAAGCGAGCTCAATAATACCGTGATTATGATCACCCATGACGTTGATGAGGCGGTATTACTTTCTGACCGCATTGTTATGATGACCAACGGCCCAGAAGCGACCATAGGCGAAATTCTCGATGTAAAATTAGCGCGTCCCCGTAGCCGATTATCACTGGCTAAAGATCTTGAGTACAACCGTCTTCGATCTGAGGTTTTAACCTTCCTTTATGAAAAACAGAGAAAAGTAGAAAACATTAGCAGTAAAGCTGTTAAGCCACCTGCGGTAGTGAAAAAGCGTGCAAATGAAACTAATTAATCAAATACAGTAAACAACTTAATAATTAAATCAATCCAAAAGGGAAATTAAAACATGATACCTAAGAAAATCGCTTTATGCATTTCTATCGCTTTAACGGCGGCTAATTCATCTTTGGCTATGGCCGATTCTGCTTCGAGTAATTCAATAACTGAAGCGTTAGTGAATGGTAAAACCAATGCTAACATCAACTTGCGCTATGAAGCAGTAAACCAAAATAATGCTCTAAAAGATGCTAAAGGACTTACTTTACGTACTCGTTTAACGTATAAAACAGGTAAATTTTCTGGATTTTCCTCTTTGGTTGAATTTGAGGATTCTCGTACGGTACTCGGTGTTGATGATTACAATAATACTTTAGGTAAAAATCCTGACTATTCAGTAATTGCCGATCCAAAAACTACAGAGTTGGACCAATTTTTACTGCAATACCAGCAAAAGTCATTGAAAGTTAAAGCAGGACGTCAGGTAATCACCATGGATAATCATAGATTTGTTGGGCATGTTGGCTGGCGTCAAGATAGACAAACCTTTGATGGTGTTACTTTCGCTTATCAACCCATGGAAGCGTTAAACTTACAGTATGGTTATATCACTAAACGTAATCGAATTTTCGCACAGGCAAAAGATATACATTCTAAAGATCATTTAATTAATGTCGCTTATAAAACATCATTAGGAAAAATTAGTGGGTACAGTTATTTATTGGAAGTGGATAATCATAGTGAAAATAGCTTAGATACTTATGGTTTGCGCTTTAATGGCGCCACCTCTATCGGCAAACAAAAACTTTCTTATAATCTTGAATATGCGCAGCAAGATACCGATAGTGCAACAACTTCATACTCAGCTGATTATATATCTGCAGAATTAAGCAGTGCATTCGCAGGGGTTGGCGTTAAAGTTGGTTATGAATTGCTTGGCTCAGATAGTGGTAACTACGGTTTTTCTACTCCATTAGCCACATTACATAAGTTTAACGGTTGGTCAGATCAATTCTTGAAAACACCGAAAGAAGGTTTAGCTGATTTATATGCCAGTGTTGGTGGTAAGGTTGCTGGCGGTAAATGGGCTGTTATCTATCATAAATTTGATGCCGATGAAGCATCTGCGACAGTTGATGATTTAGGCGGTGAAATTAATGTGGTATATTCCAAGAGCTTTACTAAAAATTACACCGCGGGTATTAAATTAGCCTCTTATGCTGCTGGTGATGCAAGCGCAGGTAAGGTTGATACTGATAAAGTATGGTTGTGGCTAAACGCTAAGTTCTAAGCTTTAAGTTCTAAGGGTAAAATTTTTAATTATAACCGCTGAGTTGATAGATTTAGCTTACTAAGTAAACATTGCATTAATACCTGCATTAATACCTGCATTAATACCTTCATTAATACCTGTATTGATACAATGTTTACTGGGCTATATTTAAGAGGGGAGCTGTATTTTATTTGTCAGCAAGATTTTCACTTCTAAGGTAAGTTTCATCGTAGCGTTTATAGTCTTCGTGGTTATATAAATGCTTTTCGATAACTTTTGCTTTAGCTAAAGATTTAAGCACACGTTTACCTGATTTTGTCTGCCAGTGATCATGTTCTTTAGTTAGCGGTGGCAAGTTCTTTAAAATATCATCAAACTTTGCTCGCGCTTTAGCATGATTTTTATTGGTAGACATTGCCTTACCATCTACTAATTCATAACCAAAACCAAAACGCTTGTCATCGGTGTAATAAAAACGGCCACGTGGCATGTTCATGATTGGGTTTATTACTTCAAGCATATAGTCTTTGGTACGTAATAATTGTGATGTGCCCGCATAACCGTATATCCATTCACGATGTTTATCGGTTTCACCTTGGTAAAAAGGCACTAAGCTCTTGCCGTTAAAATCATGACCTTTTGGCACAAAACTCCAGGCGTTCGCATAATCAATGAGGGTAGGGGCAATGTCAGAAAAATCAGATAATTCAGCCGTTACGCCGCGCTTTTTGATGCCAGCACCAGCAACAATTTGTACTACATGAGAGCCGCGCTCAACGCCACGGGTTTTAGCGGTTACTGCTGTACCGTTATCAGATAAGAAAATAATAACGGTGTTATCGCTTATGCCGAGTTCATCAATTTTGTTAACCACTTGACCAACTTTTAAATCAAGATATTCAATTAGTGAGACAAATCTTGCTTGGTTTTCTCCCGGAATTTTATCTTTTTTCTTAATTCCTTTCCCTTGCCCTAAAAGACCTGGCTTACCTCTGAGTGGGTTAGTTGGCATGCCGGTACGAGTGCCATGTGGTGCAACCGTTGGCCAGTAAGCTAAAAACGGTTTTTTAGCTTTTACGTTCTTTTCCATAAACTCCATAATGAAATCAGCTTCAATATCTAAGCTGAAATCTAGTGGTTTAGTATCAAGCAATTTGCCGTTTTTAACATAACCTGGATGCCAGTAACGAGAGGTGGTTTTTTTATCTTCCATTAATCCGGTAAATTTTGGTGAGCCGTTAAGTTTGGCTATTTCTTTTGGGCCTTCCCATAAGGCGTACTCATCAAAACCTAATACCTCTTCATTAGGCATTTGCATTCCTGCATGCCACTTACCCGTAATAGCTGTGGCATAACCTGCATCTTGAAGAATACGGCTAAAAGGCATGTTGTCGGAGTAAACCTTTTTACGTGAATTACCAAGCCAAATTTCGTTGGTATAGACCCCCGTTGTTTGTGCGTAACGTCCTGTCATAATTTCAACACGTGATGAGCCACATTTGGCTGTTGCATACGTGGTTTGAAACTGTATGCCACGGGCAGCAAGTTTATCTATGTTGGGCGTATTGGCTGCACCTTCGTGACCGTAAGCTGTGAACATATCTGGACTCACATCGTCAGCCAAAATAAGCAGTATGTTTGGCCGTTCATCGCTAGCGTGAGCGATAATTGCAGACAAACTCAGTATTATAGCGCTAACGCCTGTTAAGCTTTTTTTGAGAAAAGTCATCTAGTTTCCTATGCGTAATTCTTTATTATGTGATATTGCTAACTAGTGTTAGCTAATGTCTGCTAAATGTCTGCTAAATGTCGGCTAATGCTTCCACTCTTGTGATTTCACTGTCACAGGTTTATCCCAGCTCAATGCTTGTCTTTTACGGTACTTAGGATCGTTATCGCGTTTAGGTTGCGCTTGAGCCACTTTAATTAATGCTGCTTTTGCCGCAACAATTTCTGGGTCTTTACTATTGATTAAGTTAATTTTTTCTTCAGGATCGTTTTGTAAATCAACTAACTTTTCATACGTCAGAGGCTGTGTGGCATTAACAAATAACTTGTATCGTTTATCGCGAATTACGCGGTCTCTAAAGGCAAATTTATTCTCAATACCAACCTCTGATACTTCAGCTTCATTCATGCCACCCATAGAAAGAATAGACGTACGAAAACCATCTTGTTGGGCATTAAGGATATAAGGCGCAAAAGATTGTCCATCAAGTTTATAGTCGCTTGGAATTTTGGCATCAGCTAAATCAGCAAAGGTAGGTAAAATATCAGTGAAATCAACCAAGGTATCGCTAACTACACCTGTTGGTACTAGCCCAGGACTACTGACGATGAAGGGCGAGTTAATGCCATTTTCTGTGGTTTTTTGTTTGCCACCGCGCACTTTACGGCCATTAAGTGTACCGACAAGGCTTTTGTTGGTGCCATTATCGGTTGTCCAAATAATAATGGTATTTTCACGCTCACCCATTTCTTCAAGGCGGTCAATCATTTTGGCTAAAATGATATCGGCGTATTCAACCATTGCTTTGTGCTTGTCTAGTTTAGAGCCATGTTTGCCTGCGAGCTCTGGTTTATGTGGGGTACTTATATACGGCGCATGGGGTAAGTTCATGGCAAAATAGGCAAACCAAGGTTGTTCTTTATTATCTTTAATAAAATTTAATAAGAACTCAGAAAAAATATCTTCACCAAACTCACCTTTATAGGTTTTGCTGCCTTTTTTGGTATGAATATAAGGGTCCCAATAACGCTCGGCACTGGCCGGTACACCTGCCTCATAACCTGTCCACATAGCATAATCATCAAAGCCGTGTTTGGTCATAGCTTCTGGTTCTATACGAAAATCATTTACCTGCCATTTACCTGCTGCTGCAGTTGCATAACCCGCGTCTTTCATTACTTTTGCGACACTTTGGTTTTGTTGCCAATCTAAATAACCTTGACCCCAGCGTGGCGTATCCCAATGGTTTACCCAACCATTGCGGTAAGGGTATTGCCCTGTGATTAACGAAACACGAGAAGGTGTACATTGTGGATCAGACCAAACGTTATCAAAACGAATACCCTGATTGGCTAACGCATCAATATTAGGGGTTTTTATATCTTCAGCGCCATAGGCACTTATCCATTCTTTGCCTAAATCATCGGCAAGAATAAAGAGTATGTTTGGTCTTTCTACTTGGTTGGCAGTCTCAGTCGCATTTACCGTTGGTACGCTTAAGACTAATGAAGCACATAAGCTAACGGGTAATAATACCTTTCTTTTTAGTTTGTTCATTACAATTTCTTATTGACCTTTATTTATAAAGTACATTATATGTGTGGTAGTAGATTGTCAATGGTTGATCTGAATAGATGGTAAAGTCATAAATAACAATAATTATAACACACTGAATCATAAGGTTTTTATTTGGGTTGGTACTAAGGTAAAGTTATGTAAGCTTTAGGTTTTTTTGAGTAAGCAGGCCGGCAGAGGTTTGCTTAAGGAAGATGGTTTGAGTCATATCTTTAGGGAAGACAATTTTTAGGGAGAAAATTTTCTAGTAAGAGAGCTTTTTAGTAAGGAAAAAAAGAGGATAAAGTAGCAAGAGAAAAGTATTATCACTTTCCTCTTGAGTTATACCCGTTGCCATTCAAAGTGCGTGATTTCAGTGGGAGGTAAAAGTGCTTTAGGCAAGGCATTCATTTTAAACAATGGTTACTCCCTTGTTCAAATGAATAACGCCGCGTAAATCGCTTTTAACCCCATCGAAGAAGTGCTTGAACAACATCACTTCATCGCAGCGCCTTGAATTGAAATTGCTCAAGCACTCTGAAACAAGTATCTTGAATGGCAATGGGTATAAATGTTCTAGGGACGTTTATGGCTGCTCGGTAAGCTTAAATATTTCTTCCATAGGTAACCATTTTTCACCCTCTTTCGCCCAAGGGAGTGCTTGTTGAAATTGCCACATTAAGGTTTCCCAACGTTGCACTTCTGGACAAGCTGAATCGGCTTTAGCTTTAGCGGCGCCGTCAAATGAATCATCAACATCCATAATCATAAATAAACGGTTATTGATTAAATAAATTTCCATTTCTACAATACCAGCATCGCGGATACTTTTAGCAACAGCTGGAAAGCCATTACCTGGTTGATGGTAATGTTTATATTTTTCGATTAACTCAGGGTTATCTTTTAAATCTGTCGCTAAACAGTGGCGTGTAGTTTTCATGGTGTTTTCCTCGGTATATTCATGTAGTTACCTACATTGGAAAGTCGATTAATTGTTGAGTAAATACTGTTTCATCAACAATCGCGCCTTTGTGCTGAATAACACAGCCAGAAACCTTAGAGGCAAAAATAGCCGCCTGCTCAGGTGTATTACCCAGTAATCTAGCACTCAGGTAACTGCCATTAAAGGCATCACCGGCAGAGGTAGTATCAACAACATTTTTAACGGGCTCTACAGTAACATAACTTCTAATACCTTCAATACTGAGCAACATACCCTGAGAGCCATTTTTAACAATGATTTCTCCAATGGAAAATTGTTCCAGAAATCCTGCAACATCCTCGGCGTTTTTAGCGTTATAGAGCACCATATGATCATCAACACCCGGTAAGGCAATATCAGCTAATTCAAATGCAGCGGCATAGGCGGTTCTTGTTTCGTTCATTGACGTCCACAGGGTTGGTCGGTAATTAGGGTCAAAAACGATTGTTGTGCCAGCAGCTTTAAGCCTTAGAATGAAGTGCCATAACTTTTGTCTGTCACCTTCAGATAAAATCGCAATCGAGATACCAGAGAAAAAGAAGCTATCGACATTTTCAAAGGTTGGATTATTTAAATCATCGCTAAGAAACCGAACAACTTGCTTTGCTGCTGATGTTTCGCGCCAATAGTTAAAACTACGTTCGCCTTCGTTATCAACATTAATTAGATATAAACCCATCTGTGCGTTTTTTGAACGGTATACTAGGTTAGTATCAAGTAATTCCTTTGTCATCATAGCGAGCATTTCACTACTATTTTCGTCGTTGCCAACCGCTGTTAAAAATTTAACATTGGCTTGCTCTTTAACGCAGCGCTTGATGTAAATGCCAGTATTAAATACATCACCAGCAAAGCTCTTTTTATAAAGGTTGTCTTCACTAGTACAGCCACTAGCGCGGCCAAACTCGACCATGCATTCGCCCATTACTATGATATTGGCTGGGCTTTTGTTCTTGCTTTTGTTTATGCTGTTATTAATGACGGTACTCATGAGCATCTATCCAAGTTATTGATTGCATCAATAGCCTGTTTACTTAACTTGGTGATAGTTGCCCAATCTCTATTTTTAATAAGATCCTTAGGTACCATCCAAGAGCCACCGACTGCAAAAATACTCTCATTAGCAAAATATTCAGCCATATTGTCAAGGCTTACACCACCAGTAGGACAGAATTTTACCTGACTAAAAACACTTGATAATGCTTTAATGGTCTTTGCACCACCGTATTGCGCAGCAGGAAAAAATTTAACTTCTTTAATACCTAACTCTAACGCTTGGGTTATTTCAGAAGGCGTAACTACCCCTGGAAGCATAGGTAAACCCGTGTTTATCATGGCTGTAGCTAATGTTTTAGTAAATGAAGGGCTGACTAAAAACTGAGCGCCTGCAGCAACTGCATCTGTGACTTGTTGTGGTGTGGTTAAGGTACCCACACCAACGGTCATCTCAGGTACATGCTCAGCAACCGCTTTTATACAATCAAGCGCTACCGGTGAGCGTAAAACGATTTCTGCACAGGTGATACCACCTTTATACAAAGCGCGACTGACATTAATAGCGTCCTCAATACTTTCCATATGTAATACAGGTAGTATTGGGCTGTTTTTAACTAGGGCTGCAAAACTTGGATTTAGCATAATTTTTCCACTACTGAATTAATTTGATTGATTTCACCAATACGTAGCACTGATAAACTGTTGGCTAGTTGAGTTGTTAACTCAGTGTTTTTTGCTAATGTTTGACCAAAAATAGACTCAATACTTAAGAAAGCGGTGACAACCTCTGAGCAATTATCACTCAGTAACGCTGGCATACTGGCAAATTGATCTGCTAGTGGGTCAATAATTTCTCTGTTATCTTTTAAAGCACGACAAATGAACTCGAACCAACAGGCAAGTGATAAAGACAGAAGTTTGGTAGAACGACCTAAAGCTAAGTTATCTTCAATAATAGGCAAGATGCGCATTTGTACTTTTTGCGAGCCATCCCATGCTATTTGCGCCAATAAATGACGGATTTCTGGGTTTAAAAAGCGCTCAATAATCTCTTTAGAGTAGCTTTCAACATCTAGCTCTTTAGGTGGAACAAATGAGCCAATGACTTCTTCATTAGCAAGTTGACAAATAAACTGATAAAACGCTTCATCACTAGTCACATCAAAAACGGTTTCAAAACCAGCCAGGGAGCCGGCATAAGCTAAGGTTGAGTGCAGACAATTAAGTAAGCGTAATTTAGCTTTTTCAAAACCATCAACATCAGAGGTAAATACCACACCGACTTTATCCCAAGCAGGTCGCTCACCGTTCCAGTTATCTTCAATAACCCATTGGGTAAACTGTTCACGTTGAATTGGCCACTCATCACGTGCGCCAATAGCATTTGAAACATTATCAACAGTATAATCTTCTGTTTTAGGCGTAATGCTATCTACCATGGCATTAGGGAAGGCGACATTCACTTCAATCCAAGCCGCTAAATCAGCATCCAATTGTGCTGCATAATCAATAACAGCACGGCGAAGTTTATCGCCATTACCAGAAACGTTATCACAACTTAAGACATTAAATGCGGCAACGCCGTTGATTTGTCGTTGTCCTAACGCTTGTACTATATAACCAATAGCACTGATAGGTTGACTGCGATTAGTTAAATCGTGGGCAATATCGGGGTGTTGTAAATCAAGTCGACCATCAGCGCCAAGGCAGTAACCTTTTTCAGTGATGGTTAAGGTTACCAGCTTAGTCGCCGCTGCGGATAATCTCTGCATCACTTGTTGTGATTGTTCGCTAGCAACGAGCACTTCTTTTATTGCGCCGATGACTTGATAGGTAATTTTTTTATCTAAAATAGCTAAAGTATATAAATTATCTTGTTTAGCGAGTACATCGCGGGCGGTGGCACTTCTTAATGAAACACCACAAATTCCCCAGTTGCCACCGACTAAGTTCATCGCGTTTTCGGTATAAACCGCTTGGTGGGCTCGGTGAAATGCGCCTGGGCCTAAATGCACAATACCTATTTCGGTATTTTCTCTATCGTATTGAGGGGTGACTATGGCTGACTGGTCAGCTATATTATTTACAGTTTTATTAGATAATTTTATACTAGATTCTGTATTAGGTATGTTCATCATTATTTATCGGCTTAGCCCTTAAAGGGTTACGCCGCCTTTCCAAATTGAAATTTCTTTAAATTGATTAAGTTCGTTTTTAGTGGCTTTACCTGAGGCTATCTCAAGCAATAAATCAAAAAACTCTTGTGTACATTCATCTTGAGTTTTATCAAGACGTAACAATTGACCAGCATCGAAATCAATCCAATGTTTTTTACGTGTTGCTAAACTGCTATTTGAAGAGATTTTTACCGTAGGCACAGGTACGCCTAACGGTGTGCCTCGCCCAGTAGTAAATAACACCATATTGGCGCCACTTGCGGCTAAGGCAGTACAAGAAACTGCATCATTGCCAGGGCCTTGCAATAAGGTAATGCCATTTTTAGCCGTCGCTTTCTCACCATATTTGATGACATCTTGCACCAAAGCATTGCCACCTTTTTGAATGGCGCCAAGTGACTTGTCTTCTAAGGTGGTTAAGCCGCCGGCTTTATTACCCGGGGATGGGTTTTCATAAACAGGTTGTTTGTTTGCGATGAAATATTGTTTAAAACCATCAACAAGTTTTACTATGTCGTTATAAACGCCTTCGTTAGCGGCGTTATTCATCAATACTTGCTCAGCGCCAAACATTTCCGGTGTTTCTGTTAAAATAACGGTGGCGCCATAAGCTGCCATTTTTTCACTGATACGGCCTAATAAAGGATTAGCAGTTAAACCACTTAAACCATCAGAGCCGCCACATTTCATCGCCAGTGTTAGCTTCGATACTGGGCATGCAATACGTTTATCATTAGCCATAGTAGCCAATAATTTTTCAATATGTGCCATACCTTCGTCTTCTTCATCATCAACTTCTTGGGCGTTGAAGTAAGAAATACGTTCGCTCATTTCGCGAGGTAAATCGGCAACTAAGCTTGATAACTGGTTGTTTTCACAACCCAAACCTAAGAACAAAACGGCACCAGCATTGGGATTTGACGCCAGTGATGCTAGCAGGTTTTTGGTTTGTGCTAAGTCATCGCCTAATTGCGAACAGCCAAAAGGGTGGGTAACCGCTAGAAAATCATCGGCCAAGTCACTAAATTGTGCTTTACACTGACGTACTAATGATTGTGCTAGGCTGTTAACACAGCCAACACTGTTGATTATCCATAATTCATTACGTATGCCCACTAAACCATTGCTGCGCGGGTAACCCATAAAAGTAGGCATCTGTTCGCTATCACTATCATGCGCAGGGGAATGGTTAGCAGGTTTATAAGAAAACTCATCATCATCACTTAATAAGGTTTTTAAATTGTGCGTATGCACCCAATCACCGGCGTTAATCGATGAGGTTAGATAACCGATGGAATAGCCGTATTTGATGATTTGTTCATTTTCTTGTTTGTCACTTAGCGCAATTTTGTGACCACGACCTATGTCTTCATTCAAGGTGACATCGCTATTATTCACGCTGATCACTGTGCCTTTGGCTAGGTCTTGTAAGGCTACGGCAACATTGTCTTTGCTGTGCACTTGAATGTAACTTCTTACTTGTGGCTGTTCTATGCTCATGATGTGTTCTCTTAACTTATTTTCTAAATTTACACATTAGCATTCAACTCAAAACTTGCAGTCTTGCTGGTTTTGCTAACAGGTAGTGTTAATAGCGCTACCTTGGTGGTATTACGCTATAAACATGGCGATAAAACGTTATTTAAAGCTGGTAAAATTCTTGGGCGTTTTGCCCAAAAATCAAATCTTTAGCGTGCGGGGAATTTTCGTTGATAAAGTCAAGAACTAGCGCTTTTACTTGTCTGTATTCGGCAGCGACTAAACAGACTGGCCAGTCAGAGCCAAACATAATTCTGTTTTGACCAAATAAGTCCAACACAGTTTTCATGTAAGGGTGCAAGTCATCACTTTGCCAATTTTGCCAGTCAGCTTCAGTCACCATGCCGGAAAGTTTGCAATAACATTTTGGATTGTGAGCGATTACGGCCATATTTTGTTGCCAAGTATCAAAATCACTTCTTGATTTGATGTCGGGCTTGGCAATGTGATCGATAACCACATGTAAATTAGGTACTTGCTCAAGCATTTGAGTCGCTGCAGGTAATTGGTGAGCAAAAATTAACAAATCATAACGATAACCTCTATCGGCAAGCATTTTTAAACCGCGGATAAAGTCAGGGTTTTTCATGAACTCAGGGTCACTTTCACCTTGTATAACATGACGAAAGCCGACTAATTTCTTATGCTCTGCTAGTGTATCCAGTTGCTCTGCTAGGGTATCGCTTTTTAAATCTATCCAGCCAACCACACCCTTAATAAGTGTTGTTTGCTGAGCCAGTGCTAATAACCATAAGGTTTCTTCCATAGATTGGCGTGCTTGCACGGCAATACTGCTAGAAAAATCATTATGATGCAGCGTTTTCTCTAGCTCTTTAATAAGGAAGTCTTTTTGTAAAACCGCCATAGTGTCATCAATCCAATCATACTCAACGGGATCAAATTTCCATAAATGATGGTGGGCATCGATATACATGTAGACCTCCTAAAGCCTAGTCACTTGTTAGTTACTGTTTAGTTATTGTTTAATTACTGTCTAGTTAATTTCAATGACAGCTTTAACAACACCTGTTTCAGGCTTGACCCACTCAGGAAATATAGTAGGAAAGTCAGCAAAGCTTGTTTTATGCGTTACCATCGCGGTGGATTTTGCACTGCCGTTACTCAAACATGCAACCACGTGTTCAAAATCTTCTTTAGTGGCATTACGACTGCCTTTTAACGTTGTTTCGCGTTTATGGAACTCAGGATCATTAAAGCTAATATCGGCTTTAACTACACTAACAAATACCAAGGTTCCGCCATGTGCTAACCAACCGAAAGTCGACTGCATTGCGCCAGGGTTACCAGTACAATCAATAATAACTGTTGGATAATCACCATCGGTAAGGGTCTCAAGTTGTGCTTTAACATCGCCTTTACAATCAACTGTAGCATCAATGTTTAATTCACGTTTGGCAAAAGCTAAACGCTCTTCGTTGACATCAGCAACAAAAACCTTAGCACCGGCAACTTTAGCAAATTGAGCCGCGCCTAGGCCGATAGGGCCAGCACCTAATACCATTACTGTATCATTTTTTGATACTTCACCACGGCGAACCGAGTGAGCGCCAATAGCTAGACATTCAACGACGGCTAATTGATCAAAAGGCACTCCTTCAGTGATCACTACATGGCTCGCGGGTAAACATAAGTATTCACACATGCCGCCATCGCGATGCACACCAATAACTTCAATGTCGGTACAGCAGTTAGTTTTTCCAGCACGACAAGCAACACATTTGCCACATTCTAGATAAGGTATAACGTAAGCAGGTTTTCCAAGTGGTAATTCTACACCTTCACCGACTGCTTCAATCTCACCTGAAAGCTCATGACCTAGTACACGTGGGTAAGTAAAAAATGGCTGATTACCACCGTAGGCATGGATATCAGTACCACAAACACCAATGGCACGAATTTTAAGTAATACTTCACCCGCTTTGGGTTGTGGTTTTTCGCTTTCTGAAAAATGTAGCTCACCGGGTTGTTGGCAAACGATTGACTTCATCATATTTTATTCCTTTTGGTAGCTACAAATATTGGTATCATAATAGCTTTTTAAAACTTCTAATGTGTTCTTTAATTATAATGTACACTTTTACTCGGTTCAAAGGAAGCTATATTTTAAGATTTTAAGTGATGAATAGGGCTATTAAAGAAACTATAGAGTGTTTTTAACTTGTTACTCATATTTATATGTTTTATTTCAAGGGTTTATTTGTTTGTCTATTTTGTGTTCTTAACTAGCGTGGTAAGAGTTCTTTAGTGTGTTTTATATGTAAATGACATTATTACGATGATGGAGCTGAAGAAGATGTTAACTGAGGCGAGCTTTGTTTCGATGTTAGAAGTTTGGCTTGAATAATGACAGAGAATTATGATTGCTAAGGTGGCCATGCGTTCCCAAAGACGAGTAACTAATAAAAGGTAACGGCTTATATACGGGGTTATTGATTATGACAAGGACGCTAAATGGCAGTTGCTATCCTTCTGCATTCTCTATAATCAATGCTTTACTTATAAACCTTTACATTATCGCTAAGCAATTACATTATTTATACGGATTGCTATTAGTATTGTTTTGTAAAAGAAAATTTAGCACCACCTAAAGAAGATTCTGACACCACTATTTTACCTGCCATTTTTGTCGCTGCCGCTTTTGCTATGGGTAAACCAAGACCTAACCCGCCGGTTTTTCGGCTGCGGCTTTTATCCAATCGGGCAAAAGCAATGAAAATGGTCTCTCTATCATTATGGGGAACACCAGCACCGTCATCTTCAACAATAATAGATAATCGTTGATTAGGATTGAAATGGGTAACATTGGCAGAAATTTTTATTTCACCTTGAGCATGATTAAAAGCATTTTTAATAAAGTTATCAACTAACAACCTAAGATAGAAAGGGTTGGTCGTTAGCTCTAATGATGCATCAACGATTAAGCTGTACTCTTTGTTTTGGTTTTTTGCTAAAAGCTGCAACCTGGACTTGATAAATGCCTTTAGTTCAATCGTTTGAAACTGATCTACCTCACTTTCACCTTTTGATATTGAGCCAGCAACAGTCGTTGAATTTATTTTTGAATATTCAACAATCTGACTGATCAATTCATTAATATCGACGACATAGTTATCGACATCATCAACCAATGCCAATATATCGAGATCCGTACTTTTTCTTCGGATTAATCCAGAAGCTAATTGAATACGACTTAACGGTGTTCTTACTTCATGAGGAATTGCTTGAGAAAAAGTATCACGTTCTTTTACGTTGTCTGCTATTGCTTGTGCCATGTCATTAAAGCTATGAGCGAGCTCGTCAAGAGGCTTTTGTATGTCTTCATCGGCTTTAGCCGTTAAATTCCCTGAGCCAAACTGATGATGGGTTTCAATCAGGGTTTTAATTTGCTTTTGCAGGTTCTTGATAGGCCAATAGATGGCAAAGCCAAGAAATAAGGAGGTGATCAGTATTAATGACAGGAAGACGACATCAACATCGTCATCACCCTCTATTCCTCCAGATAACTCTTCAGCATAGTCTTCAGAAAAACCTTCAGGCATTTCCTCTGGTTTAAGTTCACTTTCATTTTTTTCATAAATGATAATATTACTTTTTGCGTCAGGTAGCTTAAATTCAACTAAACGCCCACCATCATGCCTTTGATAATAAAAAGTATTGTTAATGTGTGTGATTAATTGGCAAGAAGGACAAACCTCACTACTTATGTCAGGGTTAACTAGTTTAGCGGTGAGGAAATTATCTAACGGAAATCCGAGAGGAATAGTTTCTTGTTCGGTATTTATTTTTATTTCAGCATTTACGGCTATTTCTTTAAATATATAATTAACCTCAAAAATAAACTCGTTAAAGTCTTCTTGGTCCTCATAACTATCCATAAAAAATTTGGTTAATGAAACACTGATAATTACCGAAATGACGATAGCCATATAAAGGCGAGAAAACAAAGATAGTGATAATTTATTCATTACTTAACTTGCTCTAGGATTAATTTACTCATGGATTAACTTATACCCTTGATTTCGAATGGTGGTAATAACCTGATAGGGCATTTCATCATCACCTAATTTCTTTCTCAGAGCCGATATACGCATGTCGATAGAGCGATTACTAAAGTCATAATCTATACCACGTAATGCCTGGCAACACTGTTCACGTGAAATCACCTTACCCGCATTTTTGTGCAGTAATTTTAGCATTTCATATTCCGAGCCGGTAAGCGCTAATAGCTTACCTTGAAAGGTAACTCTATTACTGGCTTCACTTATTGTTAGTGATGAATTTGATGGAATGTTTTCATGCTCATTGCCTTTAGCGTTAGGTTGAGAGTTTTGATTTCTCCGTAACAGCGCTTCTATCCTAGCGACAAGCACATGCGGTCGTAAAGGTTTCACTAAATAATCATCGGCGCCCATTTTTAATAAACTGACTTCACTAATATCGTCATCACAGGCAGTGAGAATTAAAATAGGTTGTTGATAAAATTCTCGAGCCGCTTTACATATTTCAATACCGCTCATGCCGGGCAGCATTAAATCAAGAATAATTAACTCGGGCTTGGTATTTTTTATTGCATCTAAAGCCAATGCGCCATCGTCAATCACAGCTACTTGATAACCTTCAACGTCTAAATACATCGCGGTTAAACGTGCTATTTCAGCGTCATCTTCAATCAGTAAAATTCGGGGCTTGTTCATTATTCATCTCTTTTTTTCTATCCATGATGCAAATTTAACGTAAAAGTTCCTGCTAATAAAGTCGAGCTTACATGTGCTTACATAGACCAGTTATTGCTTACACGAGCTTACTTCTGCTTACCCTAATCCTTTATCCAATCATTGATAATAACTCATCGCTTTAGTTGAAACTAACAGTGTTGAGAATAACAGCTTTGTAGAACTAAGTTTGAAACAACTAGGTCCAAAATATTTATCAATTAATTAATCTTGAAGGAAATTCAATGATGCAAACAAATAAAAGCCTTATTGCTTTGGCAGTAATCACGACAAGCATATTAACTGCTTGTGGTGGCTCTGATGCAAAAAAAGAAACCACTACCACACCAACTGTGCCTGAAGTTAGCGCATATAAAGACGTTGCTTGTAAGGATATGCTGTCAGCATCTCAGCTATCACTTTTAACTGCCGGCTCTTCATGTGGTTATCTTACGGTACCCGAAAAGCACGCCTTATATGGTAAGCCAGCTTCAACGAAAAATATTGAAATAGCGGTAGTTAAGCTAGCGTCTACTTCTGCCAATAAAAAAGCCGATCCAGTTGTCTATCTTGAAGGCGGTCCGGGCGGTAGTGCTAGTTCAAGTATTGCGCAAATCGTTGAAGCGGGCACCTTTATCAACGACAGGGATGTCTACTTAGTTGACCAACGTGGTACCGGTTATTCAAAACCGGCGTTATTTTGTAGCGAGTTTGATGAAGCAGGCACAGCAGAGCAGTTAACAGCCTGCAAAACAAGGCTTGAAACAGCAGGCATTGATTTAACGGCTTATCATAGTGTTCATAGTGCGATGGATTTTATTGAATTAAGAAAAGCGCTAAATATTTCACAGTGGAATTTATATGGCATCTCTTATGGCACTCGCCTTGCTACCACGATAATGCGTGAAAATAGCGAAGGTATTCGCAGTGTTATTCTCGATGGCATGTTCCCGATAGAAGTCAACGGGATTACGGATACGCCGTGGGCAAATTATCAGTCGTTAAATCAAATAGTACAAAACTGCGACAATTCAGCTGACTGTCCTGCTGATGAATTCAAAAGCATTATCGAAGATATTGTTGCCCGTATGCACATTGAAGGCATGATTACTGAGAGTCGAGAGTTTATTCAAATATTACTTGAACTTGGTACAGAGCCAGTAATTATTGATTACTTATTAGCTGTGAATGAAGATGTCAGTAAATATGCATCCATTTTTGAAACGATGCTGGCTGAGGGCTCTGAACAAGATGAGCAGCAGGGCGAAGAAGACAGGTTCTACAACGCTATGGGCTTATCAACAATTTGTGCTGAAGAATATCCATTCTTAAATATTACCACCTTAGTTGGTGATAACAGTGAAGGTTGGTCGACAAGTATGCAAGTTACGGTAGCTGAAATGTACCATATGGGTTTTGATCAGGCTTCTTGTAAAGTTTGGGATGTTACCCCAGCCAACGATATTGAGATACATGCGGTTAACAGTAACTTACCGGTATTAATGCTTAATGGTTTACAAGACACACAAACACCAGCAGCGTGGGGCACATTGGTTGCTCAAAACATGCCTAATGCACAAGTATTCACTAACCCGCAAGGTGGCCATGGACAGCTGTTTTCTGATCTAGATGAAGAGCTTAGTTGTTTTGATAACTTGGCTGAGTCATTTTTAAATGAGCCAAATAAAGCGCTTGATGCTAGCTGTGTAGATAAAATCCCAGCGTTAACTTATGAAAGTGAAGGCGGTGGGGATGCAGCATTAGAGCAAGCCTTTGCGAAGAAAACATCTGTATTTGGTATTTCAATTTACGGTACCGAACAAACCCCAGATGAAGCGATGTTACATGCCGCTAACGTGATGGCGCAATACCTAGATAATGATGAAGATGGTCAGCCAGATAATGCCTTAGTGGTAGAGCACATGCTTGAGCAAGGCGCGACCTTAATTATGACTAAAGATGAAGCTGAAATAGAGACTTTATTTGAAAAAATACCTGAGTCAGAAGCGTTGCAAGATTTGTATGCCAGTGAAGTTGTTATTGCCGGTGCAGATGGCGGTTTTGATGCAACCATTGAAGAAGTTTTACACCTAATAACTCATGTTGGTTATGCGGGTGTTTACCCTGAAGTATTTGGTGAAACCATAGGCTCAGACATCGCTAATGCTATGGATATCGCCCGTGGTGGTCAGTTTGAAACTATTCCAGCAAGTTACCCTGATGCAGCTTGGTATACTTATGATGATGAAACTTGTCATTACAGCTGTATGGTTACTGAATATGTGTATTGGTCGTTAACCTCTATTTTAGGAGCTCAAGCCGGCGATGAACGTTTAGCTCAAATCAATAATGAGTGGCAGTTAAACACGCTGGAAAAAGTACAAAGTAAAGATCTAACGGTACATGCATTATTAACTGATGAGCAATATGGTTTGGCAACGTCTTTACCCGATGGAAACTATTCAGCTCAAGATTTTATTATTAGCCCAACTGAAGCGGATACTGACGAAGGTGGCGGTGAAGAGGACTTTAAAGCGGCTTACTTTACTTTTAAAGACAATGAGACTAGTTCAACTACCGTTTATATGAATGGTGTTATCGGCGCTGATACTTTAGCTGTTATGCAGACATTATTTTCTACCTACCCACAAATTAAAACCTTGGTAATGCAAAACGTGCCTGGCTCTATGGATGATGAAATTAATTTATTAGCGTCAATGGAAATTAGAAATCGCGGTATCAATACACATGTTCCAAGCGATGGCATGGTTGCCTCTGGCGGCACAGATATGTTTTTAGCGGGCGTTAAGCGTTCTATTGCCCCCGGCGCTAAAATGGGTGTTCATTCCTGGGATAATGGCAGTGGTAAGGCTGCATTAGATTACCCTCGTGATCATCAAGCGCATGTGAGCTATCTTGATTATTATAATGCTATCGGCATAACGACTGACTTTTACTGGTATACCCTTGAAGCAGCTCCAGCTGAGGGGAATCATTGGATGACAGCTGAAGAAATGGTTTTATATGGTGTATTAACAGAGAACAGAGAACAGAGAACAGAGTAAAAGGGAGCAACCTTGATTTGGCGTATTTTAGCCAGTACAAGTGAGCGATAATTCAATGAAATTAGCACTGGTATTAGTACTGAAACCAAAGAGTCATAGTTATAAACTTATCTCACTATGACCCTTTTGAAAGGCTACTTTTTATCACTGTAGCCTTTAAACCTTTACTCATTACATAGAAGTTTGGTCGCAATAAGGCATCTTCTAATTGCACTGCTTTAGCCGTTAGTGAAATCTGCAAAGTTTTACCTTGCTTAAAGCCGTTAAATTGTTCTTTTGCATAGAGACGATGTAACTCGCCAGTTATTTTTTCAATAGCGAAGTAGCGGCTTTCTGCCTTTACTATTAAATTTTTCTGACTGAAATATATTTCCCAGCCTGGTTTGTTAAATGCCATAGGCATAGTCAAAGATAGTTGGAATAGATAACAGCTACGGAGTAATTTATTGGCTGAACAATCAAGATTACTTTTAACAGAAACTAACTCATAGTTAATCTCTATATTTTCGGCGAATAGCTTGATATCACTTTGTTTTATGCCATTGTTGACCACGTCACAGCCAGTGATAAGGATTAACAATAGGGCAATTAAGCGATAGAAACTCAAGGGTGTGTTTTTCAATTTTATACCTTATTTAGAGTATTTAATTTCCAGTGAAAGCCAGTTTCCCTAAAGATAATATATTTGTTGGCTTTTCTAACCAGCAATTGAGTTGTTGTTGCCACTGTGGGCTAATTGCTATGACTTTAGGCAAGTACAGTTGCTTTAAAAGCACCAAGGTTAATTGGTTAAAACTTCTAAAATGTAATTCACCATGAACTAGCCAAGACAGACCAATAAAATAATAGTGTTCTTCTTTGATTAGTTTTATGCCAATAAGTGGCGACTCTTCATTAGCCACGGCTAACAATAGGCTATAAAGGTCAAATTGCAGAGTGGTCTTATTCATGATTCGAAATACCAAGCAGATTAAAGAACGAATGTTAATGTGCGGCCATTATGTTTTTTCTTCTTGAATAAAAATATAGGTAAATCCTGATTTTATTGATCACTAAAAATCTGTAGGGCTTTCCCTGTATGCACCTTCCTGATCCCCCACGGTTTTATACCGGATACGCCGATAGAAACCTCGGCAATAAAAGCTCAAACTAATTTCAATTCGTGGATTAACAAGGTTGAAAAAAGGGTGTGTATGAAAATCAAAAATAATACGGCGGTTAGCATAGGGAGAATGACCTTACTCTCCTTCATTATCATACCTGCATTGTCTGGTTGTTTTAGCTCAGAGAAGCAAGTGAAAAATG
>Ga0209292_1000246_pt1 | contig 76131 bp, 62 predicted proteins | sample GOMGulsemesocosm_2_FD_184634 | JGI IMG/M metagenome (GOLD analysis project Ga0209292, IMG submission 184634) | Methane-oxidizing microbial communities from mesocosms in the Gulf of Mexico - GOM9C Gulf of Mexico (SPAdes) (version 2) | ecosystem: Environmental > Aquatic > Marine > Cold seeps... | reverse complement strand
ACAATTAAAAACCGATTTCGAAACTCATTTTGATGATTTTGAACTCTTCTGGTATTCGAAACCTGTTCAGAACATCAAAGAATTAGGTTTATTGGTATTATAAATTTTCACAAGTCTAGTATTAGACTTCAATTACCAAGTACAAATACCTGATTTCAGCTAGACTTACATAAATAAACACCGCATCTTAAGGTTATAAAATGTTGATTTTTTATTTTTATTCAAAAATAAATTCCTCTTTTATGAACTTAACAGAAACTAGCTATAAAGATCGTGTAAAACTTCCTTTATCATTTGATGTAGAAAAGATGTTAGCAGAATTTGAAGCATTAAAATTAGATGACTTTGAATACTATAATGTAATTCCGTTACAATCTCCCGCTCATTTAGTTGATACTTCGATTCCATTTCCTCCACCAGCAGAAGACTATGCAGATGGCTCTTGGTGTGATTGGTTAGGTACAAAAGAGTTAGAAAACTCACTATATATAAAAAGCATTGTAGCCCAGTTTCACGAACAAACTAAAGTTACACTGGTTCGTTTGTTACGTTTAGCACCAAACTCAGTTGTTAAAGAACATAGAGATGTCACATTAGGTTTGGAAGTAGAAAAATCTGTAATCAGGTTAACGATTCCTATTTTAAATAAAGAACAAATTGAATTTTATTTGAATGATACTATTGTTGATATGAAACCAGGAGAATGTTGGTATATGCGTTTAACAGACCCGCATAGCGTCATCAATAATGGAAATACTGAACGTGTAAACTTAACGATAGATATGATACCGAATGATTGGCTTCGAACTTTAATTGCAGAAAACCAATAAAAAAATATTCCTTTTTTCGATTTTAGTCTTTAGTCTTTAGTCAAAACCTAACAACTCTTAAAAACTAGTCCAGAATTTACTTCTCCTAATTTTGCTTCAATTTCTTTGGCTGTTTTCGTGATTGATAAACCTCCCAAAGCTGTACAACGTAAATCAGTATCAATAGCTTTCCCTACTTTATCCATGGTATCAATCACTTCGTCTAGCGGAATTAAATGATCATAATTTGCCAATGCCATATTTGCACAAGAAAGTGCATTGGTAGCTGCCAACACATTTTTACCTAAACATGGTGCTTCTACTCTATTGGCTATTGGATCGCAAATCATTCCTAATGAGTTTTGTAAGGCAATAGAAGCAGCAGATAAAGATTGCTGTAAGCTTCCGCCTGCCATAAATACCAACGCTGCCGCTGCCATTCCTGCTCCAGAACCACATTCTGCTTGACAACCGCCAACTTCTGCAGCAAAAGTTGCATGTGCAGCAATAAAAACGCCAATCATAGAAGCCGCTAACATTGCTTTTATAGTTTCTTCTCTTTTTAATTTTAAGACAGAAGCAGCTCCAATAATAGCGCCAGGCAATGCACCGCAAGAACCTGCTGTTGGTGCTGCGACAATAATTCCCATAGAACTTTTTACTTCCATCATAGAGGAGACAAACATAATGATGGTATTCATCATATCACCTTTCAATAAATTATTTGCTTCTAGCTTTTCTTTAAATACAACAGATTGTGCTCCTAAAATCCGATCTTTAAATTGGGTTCCTTTCAATCCGCTTTGAATTGAACTTTCCATAACATCTACAATCTCACCCATTTTAAAAAAAACGGCATCATGAGAAATATTTCCTCTGGCACTTTCGTAATGCACAGCCAGTTCCCACAATTCTAAATACTTATCAGAATTATAGGCTAACATTTTTTCACATGTATTAAACGGAACTTTCAATTCGTTTCTAGACAATACCGGCAATACTGGCGAAATATATTTTACCGCTTGTACTTCTTTTAGCTCAGTAAGCATTTGTTGTATATCATCACTTGGAAAAGCATTTGATTTGATTTGAAAAAATTTAATATCTCCATCTAAAAACTTCACAGATTCATTTGGGATAAATTTTTCAATAAATTTGGAGACACTTCCTTGCTCCGAACAGTAAATGAGGGTTTCAAAATAATCGCCTTCCATGCTTACTTCATTTCCATCAACCTTAATCACATCAATCATTCCTCCACCAACAGAAATTGCGGTTAGCTCGTGTTTTTCTTTAGTATTTGTTAGTGTTAATTTATAGGTGTTTGGATGTGTCGCTTGTATATCAAGTATCTCAATATCTACATTAATCCGTGCTGCTTTTATTTCATCAACAGCAGTAACTAATCTTTCATCATAAGCTTCCCAACCTAAGAAACCACCAAATAACCCCATATCAGAACCTTGACTTTCATGGGTTGTTGCTAACGAACCTTTTGGATCAAATTCTATTAAAACATTGGTCAATTCAGCATCCATTAAATCTCTACAAATTCTTCCAATTCGTAAAGATGCGGCACAATGCGAACTAGATGGCCCTCGCATTACAGGGCCAATAACATCATTAAAAATACTTGGACAATTTGCCATAATCAAAAGAATTTGAGATACTTACTTCACAAATATAGACATTTTCAACAGGATTAAATAGCATCAATAATTGGATAATATGTACAATCATAAATGAGTAAATTGCATACTTAACTAATTACTTACTCATGAAAAAAATAATTCTGTTAGGCTTCTCCTTACTATTTTCATTTGTTACTTGGTCGCAAGAAACACTTACATTAGAAGATATTTATAAAAACGGAACCTATCGTTCTAAAGGTTATGGACCCGTTCGGTGGATGAAAGACAACAAAGGCTATTCTACCGTAGAAAGAAATACTACTGTTGGAGGCAGAGATATCATCAAATATGAAGCAAAATCTGGCTCTAGAAAAGTATTGGTCTCTGCAAAACAACTTATACCAAAAGGGCAATCTAAACCTTTGTCAATTTCTAATTACCAATGGTCATCAGACAATTCTAAATTACTGATTTTCACAAATACTCGTAAAGTTTGGCGTTATCACACCCGTGGAGATTACTGGGTGTTGGATATGAAAACAGGGAAACTAACACAACTAGGAAAACCTATTGAGCGCACCACTATGATGTTTGCGAAATTTTCTCCGGATGCAACTCGTGTTGGTTTTGTGAGTAAGAATAATATTTATGTAGAAAATATTGCTTCTGGCAAGAGTACACAAATCACTTTTGATGGTAGCACTGCTATTATTAACGGAACCTTTGATTGGGTTTATGAAGAAGAATTATCCTGTAGAGATGGTTTTAGATGGAGTCCAGATGGAACACAAATTGCGTATTGGCAATCAGATACTGAAGGTGTCGGTACATTTTATATGATTAACAATACAGATTCTATTTACTCAAAACCAATTCCATTACCATATCCAAAAGTTGGAACTACAAATTCTGCTGTGAAGGTTGGAGTTGTTAGTGCAAAAGGAGGAACTACAAAATGGTTCGATATTCCTGGTGATCCGCGAAATAATTATTTAGCTAGAATGGATTTTATTCCGAATTCTAATGAAGTAATGATTCAACAATTGAACAGAAAGCAGAACACAAATACGGTTAGAGTTGGAAACACAAAAACCATGTCTTTACACACTATTTTAGTTGACAAAGATGATGCTTGGCTAGATATTCACGACAATATTATGTGGCTTGAAAATGAAAAATATTTTACATGGACTAGTGAAAAAGATGGGTATTTGCATTTGTATAAAGTTTCTAGAGATGGAAAGAAAATGACAACAATTACAACTGGAAATATTGATGTTGTAAGAATCAATTGTATTGACCCAAAAAGCGGTTATGTATATTATACAGCTTCACCTGAAAATTACACCCAACGTTATTTATATAGAAGCAAAATTAATGGAAAATCGAAACCAGAACGAGTAAGTCCAGCGAATCAATCTGGACAGCATTCGTATCAAATTTCTGCCAATGCAAAATTTGCTATTCATGGATTTCAAAATGCAAGCACACCAAACACCATTTCTTTAATCAACTTACAAAAACACAAAACCATTCGTGTTTTAGAAGCAAATACAGAAATAAAACAGAAAGTTGCTAAGTTAAATTTAACTCCAAAAGAATTTTTAAAAGTTGATATTGGTGATGCTGTTTTTGATGCATGGATGATTAAACCCAAAGATTTTAATCCGAATAAAAAATACCCGATTGTATTTTATGTATATGGTGAACCAGCAGGATCTACAGTTCAAGACAATTGGGGCGGCGGAGATTTATGGCATCAATATTTAGCACAACAAGGATATGTGGTAATGAGTATTGACAATAGAGGAACCAGAACTCCAAGAGGAAGAGATTGGCGTAAATCTGTATATGGTCAAATTGGAATTTTAGCTGCACATGATCAAGCTGCTGCTGCTAAAAAAATATTCAAAACCTACTCATTTATTGACACAAACAACGTTGGAATTTGGGGTTGGAGTGGCGGAGGTCAAATGACAATGAATTGCTTATTTAGATATCCAGATGTGTATACTGCTGGTTTAGCAGTTGCTTTTGTAGCAGACCAACGTTTGTATGATAATATTTATCAAGAACGCTATATGGGTTTATTAGAAGAAAACAAAGCCAATTATATTGCTGGGTCTCCTATTTCACATGCAAAAAAACTAGAAGGAGATTTAATGATCATTCATGGAACTGGAGATGACAATGTGCATTATCAAAGTTTTGAGAGAATGGCAAACGAGCTGATCAAACACAATAAGATGTTTGACATGATGGCTTATCCAAATAGAGACCACGGAATTAGAGGCGGAAACACTTCGTATCACTTACGACAAACGATGATAAAATATTGGAAAAAGGTTTTTTCTAAAAAGAAAGATTTTGTTAAAGTTAAACAATAGATAAACAAAAAAAGCACTACAACTAGTAGTGCTTTTTTATGTCCTTAATTAACTCGCCAAGGTGGGTTTTTACGATTGTCACCTCCAAAAAATAAAATTATTTTATTTCCATCTGGGTCTAATACATGTGCTTCTCTCCACAACCATCTTTGATCAACGGGTAATTGTGTAAAAGAAACTCCTTTTGCTTGTAATTGTTTTACTAACTCATCTAGTTTGTCATCTTCAAAATAAATTGTAATTCCGTCACCACTAGGTAATTCATCAACTAAATGAACAGAAAATGTTGCATCGCCGTCTGGTAATTCGAACCGAACATATCTAGGCAACGCATCTACAATAAGCTGCATCCCTAGTTTTTTATAAAATACCACTGATTTTTCTACATCTAAAGACGGAATTGTAAGCTGATTTAATCTCATGTTGTTTGTTTTTCTTTTTTAACCATAAATTTTAAAATCAATAAAAATATAATACATAAAATGGCTACTCCAAATACTATATTCCAAGTAGATTCAAATCCTAAAGAATCTACCAATTGCATTCCCGAATTATGACTGAAAATATGTGCAAATGAAAATGCAATACTATACAACGCCATATATTCTCCTTGGTTTCCTTTTTTGGCTCTATCCATTGCAAAGGCGTTTGAAAAAGGAAATGCAATCATTTCTCCAATAGTCATTAACATCATCGCAACCACTAATACACCTACCCAAGAAGTTAAATTTAATACGATAAAACTTAGTGCTGTTAAGATCGCTCCAAACAACATCAATCCTGATTTTGTATACTTGCCATCTTCTAACCATTTTACCAATGGCATTTCAAGTAAAAAAATAACCAATCCATTTAATCCTAATAGCAATCCAATCTCCAATTCAGACAAATAATGCACCTCCTTATAGTATAATGGCATCGTAGAAAAGTATTGTAAAAATACCGCTCCAAATAACATCATCCCAATTAAAAACACCCAAAAAGCTTTATCAGAATATGCAGAAACAGGATTCTCAACTTTTATTTCATCCAATACTTTGGCTTTCTTAGGATGCAAAATTTGCAACAATAGAAACCCCGCAAACAGACAAGTAATTCCATCAACCCAAAATAAACCTCCATATCCTATCGAAGTAATAATCAATCCACCAACAGCTGGTCCAGCAGAGAAACCTAAGTTAATTGCCAAACGGATTAGCGTAACCGAACGTGTTTTGTTTTCTGGTTTACTATATGAACTTAATGCAACAAACATTGCTGGTCTAAACATATCTGCTATTAACATCAGAAAGAAAATTCCAGAACAAAAGCCTACAAAAGTAGTTACATACTGCATCAGTATAAAAGCTATTCCAGTTCCAAGTAAACTTAAAAACATCACTTTATAATACCCAAATTTATCTGTCAACTTTCCTCCTAACCAAGAACCGACAACAGACCCTAATCCGAAGAAAGACATTATCCAACCGACATCTGACAGTTGAAGATTTAAGCTTTCGGTTAAATAAAGAGATAAAAACGGAATTACCATAGTTCCAGCTCGGTTAATTAATGTGATTAATGCTAACCACCAAACTTCTTTAGAGAGCCCTTTAAAGGTGTCGAGGTAATTAAAATATAGTTTTTTCATGCCTGTGAAATTTTGGTTGTTGATGTTGAATTGAAAACTTTGTAAAAATAAAAAGTCCGACTGTGAAGTCGGACTTTTTATGATTGTTTGATTTTATATTGATATTATCAAAACATATAGCAGACTCGACTCGTACGTGTAGAACACGACTGAATGGTTTTATATGTAATGACATTTTTCATTTTCTCTTTTTTAAGATGGTTCAAAACTACATAAATTATTTGTAAAGTTGTATTTTTATTTTTTTAAATATTTTAATCATGAAAAACGCACTTACTCTATTATTTTTCTTATTTGCATTTAATATCACAGCTCAAGATTCGCATACTAAAGAAATTATGGATTATAGATATGAGCAGAACTTAAATTTTCATGACAGAAATAAATCTCCATTAACTAAAGAAGATCAAAAAACATTTACAGCATTAGATTTTTATAAAATTGATAAAAAATATAAAGTAGTAGCCACTTTAGTCAAAGAGAAAAACCCTGTAATTTTCGGAATGCAAACTACAACTGACAGGAAACCTTTATACATAAAATATGGAGTTATCACTTTTACCATTGATGGAAAACAACAGCAATTAAATATTTATCAGAACAAAGACTTTGGTAGAGACCCACAATATAAAGATTATTTATTCTTACCGTTTACAGACAAAACTAGTGGATCTACTTCTTATGGTGGTGGACGTTATGTTGATGTATCAACTACTAATGAAAATGCTAACGGAACTGAGATTACAATTGATTTTAATAAAGTTTATAATCCGTATTGCGCATATAGCGGCCGTTATTCTTGCCCAATTACACCTAAAGAAAATCATATTACAGTACCAATAAAAGCTGGCGTAAAAGCGTACAAAAAACACTAGTTTTTTTCAAGAATTAATCGAAATCTCTTCTAGTAAATCTAATTCGATTACTTTGTCTAATGCAAGATATAATCCTTCTACAACTTCATGCCAAACTGCATTTGCTTTTCCATTTGCAATAGTAATTACGGCATAATTATCTTCACTTTTATACTGTACAACTTCGTTTATAATTTATTCTCAATACAGTTTTTTAGCAGATTTCTCAATCTCGTCTCTTTCAAAATGACACTTGTGTTATTTAATAATATACATTCCAGCAAAAACGGCTAAAAATCCAACTACAAAACTTGCAATAGTGTATAACGCGAAACTCATAAAATCTCCTGATTTTAAAAACACATGGTTTTCATAAGCAAAAGCTGAAAAGGTTGTAAATCCGCCACAAAAACCGGTAGCAAGAATCAATGTATGGTTTTCAGTAAGTGCTTCATTTTTGGCTGCCAAACCAAGGATAATTCCAATTAACAAACTCCCTAAAATATTTGCCATAAAAGTTCCGTAAGGAATTCCAGTTTCCGAGTTGTTTAAGTATTTCCCAATCACATACCGTAGGACACTTCCAAATCCGCCACCAATAAAAACTAGGAGTAATTGCTTCATATTACAGTTTTATTTGATCAATATCAGACCAATTCCATTTTCCTGTAATGGTCCCTTTGTTAAGCATCATCAAGCCTGGGTTTGCTCTTACCATTGTTTTTAGAGTAGTTCCATCGCAAAATAAGAAATCAAAAGGCAACTCGTATTTTTCTTTTGCTAGAATTAATTCGTCTGTAAAAGAAGCTGAGGCTCCATATACAGAATACCCTTCTTTAATTGCTTTTTCTGTAATTTCTTTGATTGATTTGAATCCATTACTATCTGCTTTTTGCAAATCATATACAATTACCAATAACACTTTTTCTTTAGCTAAAATTTCTGGAGCTAAATCGCTTTGTGCATCTTCTAAATAGAAATCGTGAATTTTAGGAATTTCGCCATCGTCTTTATATTTCATTCCTTCTGGAATGTTATTTCCAATTGCATAGGCTCTAAAGTCTATAATTGGCAAATGTACCAATACGTGATAGGTAATATACAGCGATGCAAAAAATGAGATATAGGTAATGATTTTAGGAAGTTTACCTGACGCTATTGGCTTAATCTCTTTAATTCTAAATAACAATATCAGAATTAAAACTGCAAGAATTACATCTTTATAAAATGATTGCCAAGGCGTTAATTTGATTGCATCTCCAAAACAACCACAATCTGTTACTTTGTTATAATACGCAGAATACCATGTTAAAAATGTGAAGATGGTTATCATTCCTAATAAACTAAAAACGGTAGCTTTTGCTTTCCATCCTACCAAAATTGCGACACCTAATACAATTTCCGCAATAATTAGTATAATTGAAAATGCCAATGCATACGGAACTAAAAACTCCATATTTAACACACTTTCGCTAAAGTATTCTTCGAATTTAAATTGAGAACCAATTGGATCCACCAATTTTACAAAGCCAGAAAATATAAATAATGCTCCGACTAAGATTCTTGAGATGTGTACTAGTAATTTCATAACATTTATTTTTTAACCCATATGAATCATTGCAAAAACTGCATAATTAATCATGTCTTGGTAATTAGCATCAATCCCTTCAGAAACAATTGTTTTTCCTTTATTATCTTCAATTTGTTTTACTCGTAACAATTTTTGTAAAATCAAATCTGTTAAGGAAGAAATACGCATATCACGCCAAGCTTCACCATAATCGTGGTTTTTGTTTTCCATCAATTCTTTGGTAATAGCAATATGTTTATCGTACAATTCGGTTGCTTCTTCTGTATTCAAATCTGGAGTTTCAACAAAGCCCAATTCTAATTGAATTAACGCCATAATAGAATAATTTATAATTCCAATAAACTCAGACTTCTCTCCTTCATCTACCTTTCTTACAGAATTCTCTTGCAATTGTCTAATACGTTGTGCTTTAATAAATATCTGATCTGTTAACGACGGTAAACGTAAAATTCTCCATGCACTTCCATAATCGCTCATCTTTTTAACAAATAGACTTCTACATTCTTCTACTACCGCATTGTATTGTTCTGATGTATTCTGCATTTTCTTCATTTAAAACTTATCTTTCAAAAATAGTAAATCTTCAATGCTTTTCTTTTATTTTTACAAAAGAAATTTAAAATTCCTTTTATGAAAAAAGTGGTTGTTTTTTGTGGCTCTAGTGTCGGATTCAATTCTGTCTACAAAGAGGCTGCTATAGAATTGGGTAACTATTTTGCAAACAACAATATTTCTATGGTTTATGGTGGTGGGAAAATTGGAATGATGGGTGTAATTGCAGACACCATTCTTGCTGAAAAAGGCGAAGTTATTGGAGTAATCCCGAAGCTATTAGAAAAAGAAGAGGTTGTTCATAGAGAAGTTTCTGAATTGATCATCACAAAAAAAATGAGTGACCGTAAAGTAATTATGAGTAAACTTATTGATGGATATATTACCTTACCTGGCGGATTTGGAACTATGGATGAATTGTTTGAAGCATTGACTTTAAATCAACTTCATATAGAACAAAAACCTATTGGTTTGTTAAACGTAAATGGTTTCTTTGATTATACATTAAAGCAATTGGATGTTATGGTTACAGAAGGGTATTTAAAACAATACAATAGAGATTTATTGTTAATAGATGATTCTGTTGATGGCTTACTACAACAAATGCTTAATTATAAAGCTCCAGAAAAATCACATGTAATAAATAAAGTTGTACGCTAATGATAACAATTAACTGCAAAGGAAAACTAATTGATTTTTCTACTCCCAGAGTTCTGGGGATTTTAAATATTACGCCAGATTCATTTTTTGATGGTGGTTCTTATAAAAACGAAACTGACATCTTAACTAAAGTAGAAAAAATGCTTACAGAAGGAGCAACTTTTATTGATGTTGGCGCGTATTCTTCTAGACCGGGAGCGAAACATATTTCTGAAGAAGAAGAATTGCAACGTATTATTCCAATCATTAAATTATTAGTGAATCATTTTCCTGACATTATAATTTCAGTAGACACATTTAGAAGTAATGTCGCAAAAGAAGCGATTGCCGCCGGCGCAGCAATTATCAATGATATTTCTGGCGGTAAAATGGATGCAAACATGTTTGAAACTGTTGCGAAACTGCAAGTCCCCTATATAATAATGCACATGTTAGGAACGCCACAAAACATGCAGAAAAATCCACAATATACTGATGTTACCAAAGAAGTGATTTCATTCTTTGCTGAACAGATTTTTAAATTACACCAATTAAAAGTGAATGACATACTCATTGACGTTGGATTTGGGTTTGGAAAAACAATTGAACATAATTACGAGTTATTAAAAAATTTAGCATTATTAAAAAATTTAGACGCACCGATTTTAGCAGGGATTTCTAGAAAATCAATGCTATACAAACCTTTAGACCTCACTCCTAAAACAGCATTGAACGCAACAACATCTGCGAATACTATTGCTTTATTAAATGGCGCAACTATTTTACGAGTTCATGATGTAAAAGAAGCAATGGAGGCTATTAAAATAGTAGGACAACTGTCTTAAATTTTCTGTACATTTACAACATCAGCAAAAAAATCTATGTTAGACTTTATCGATTTTTCTTTTTTAGACATACTAGATATTCTTTTAGTAGGCGTTTTACTTTATTACATCTATAAACTTCTTAAAGGAACTGTAGCTATTAATATTTTTATAGGAATTGCTTTTATTTTCTTAATCTGGAAAGTTACCCAAGCATTGAAAATGGAAATGCTAAGTGGAATCTTAGGTTACTTATTAAGTGGTGGAGTTATTGCACTAATCATTGTATTTCAACAAGAAATTAGAAAATTTCTATTAATGATTGGAACTACTAATTTTTCCTCTAAAAAAAGTTTTCTAAAACAATTAAAGTTCTTGCAGTCTGAAATTGAAACAGAGAATGATGTAGACACTTTAGTGGATTCATGCATCAAATTATCTAAAAGTAAAACGGGTGCTTTAATTGTCTTAGAACGCACCAATAATTTAGATTTCTTGATTAATTCTGGCGACAGTATGAATGCTTTTTTAAATGAAGCAATTTTAGAAAGTATCTTCTATAAAAATAGTCCTTTGCATGACGGAGCTACTGTTATTAGAGATAATTATATTGTAGCTACACGAGTAGTTTTACCGTTATCTAATGAGAAAATTCCTGCTAGATTTGGACTAAGACATAAAGCTGCTATTGGTGTTACAGAAAAAACCGATGCGCTTTGTTTGTTAGTTTCTGAAGAAACAGGAGAAATTTCTTACATAAAAGATGGGGCTTTTGATTTGTATGCAGATTATAACGAATTGAAAGAAAAATTAAAAGAAGATTTAAATTAATCCTACACAATCACTTCTGTACTACTAAATTGTTTGTCGTACAAATTCTTATAATATCCTGCTGTTTTTTCTAATAACTGTTGATGAGTTCCTTCTTCTACAATAAAACCTTTGTCCATTACAATAATTTTATCCGCTTTTTTAATTGTCGCTAATCTGTGAGCAATTACAATAGAAGTTCGACCTTTTGTAATTGTATCGGTCGCAAACTGAATCATTTGTTCTGCATGTGAATCTACAGAAGATGTAGCTTCGTCTAAAATTAAAATGCTTGGTTTACTCACGTAAGCACGTAAAAAAGCAATTAACTGTCGTTGACCTGAAGACAACATGGCTCCTCTTTCTTTCACATTATAATGATAGCCATTTGGTAAACTCATTATAAAATCGTGAATTCCGATTTGTTGTGCAGCCTTTTGAACTTCTTCTAAAGAAATTGCTTCATTCTTTAAGGTAATATTATTTAAAATTGAATCTGAAAATAAAAACACGTCTTGTAAAACTATTGCAATTTGATTTCTTAAAGAATGTAAATTATAGTCTTTAACTGAAACTTCATCTACACAAATCTGACCTGCATTTATTTCATAAAAACGATTGATTAGGTTTATAATCGTTGATTTTCCAGCACCTGTAGCACCAACAATTGCTACTGTCTGTCCTTCTTCAACTTGAAAAGAAATTCCTTTTAACACTTCTTCTTCTTTTATATAACTAAAACGAACGTCTTTAAATTCGATTTTCCCCTTTAGATTTTCTGCGATTACAGTTCCGCTTTTATCAATACTACTTTCAGTATCCATAACTCCAAAAACACGCTCTCCAGAAACGATTCCCATTTGTAATGTGTTAAACTTATCTGCAATTTGACGCAGTGGTCTAAACAACATCTGAGTCATCATAATAAAACCCATGATTTCTCCAAGCTGTACACTTGGGTCATTTAAAGCTTGTACTCCACCAAACCAAACTAGCAAACCGATTGCTATAGATGATAAAATTTCTGCTACCGGGAAAAATATTGAATAATACCAAACAGCTTTTACGTGTGCTTTTTTATGCTTATCGTTTATCTCCACAAAATTATCGTACTCTATTTTCTCTCTACTAAAAAGCTGCACTATTTTCATTCCAGTAACTCTCTCTTGAACAAATCCATTTAGATTTGCTACTTGATTACGAACTTCTTGAAAAGTAGATTTTATAGCAATTTGGAATAATTTGGTTGCATACACTAAAATAGGTAACATTGCCAACGCAATTAAGGCCAATTTCCAATTCGTAATCAACATCACTACAATTACTACCAACATTTTGAAAATATCACTAATAATCATAAATAACCCCTGACTAAAAGAACTGGCAATGGTTTCGATATCAGACACCACTCTAGTCACTAATTTCCCAACAGAAGTTGTATCGAAATACGACATTTTAAATTGTAAAATTTGTCTAAATATCTTAGACCTCATATCTCTTACAATATGCTGAGCAATCCAATTGGCAAAATAAATAAACAGTACATTTAATACTACTTCAACAATTAAAATTGCCAACATTAATAAAATATAATTTAATAATGTGTTTTCATTTTTGGTGGCGATAAAATCATTTACAGTATCACCAAGTAAAATAGGTCTAGCAACAGACAACAAACCAGAAATTACAACTGCTAATGATGCTATTACAAAATGAGTTTTATAGTTTTTTGCAAAACTTAAAATCCTCATAAATATTTTTGCATCAAATGCCTTTCCAGCTTCTTTCTTACTCATTCTTAATACGTAATTTCGGTTAAAAACAATCCTCTTGCAGGAACTGACAACCCTGCATTTGATCTATCTTTACTTAGTATAATTTTTCTAAAATCTTCTTTGGTAATTTTACCTTTACCTACATCTACTAAAGTACCTACAATAGCCCTAACCATATTTCTTAAAAAACGATTGGCAGTAATATGAAACGTCAATAAATTTTCGTTTTGAATCCAAATAGCTTTAGTTACAGTACAATTAAATGTTTTTACTTCTGTTTTCACTTTAGAAAACGCTTGGAAATCCTCATATTCTAATAAAACATCAGCAGCTTCATTCATTGCTTCAACATCTAATTTTTGATGAAATAGTTGCCAAGTACTTTCTAATAAAAAAGGATTACGTCCTAACCAAACTCTATACTCATAACTTCTAGCTAACGCATCAAACCGAACATGTTTTTCGTCTGTAACTTTTTCTATATTAAGAACAACAATATCTTCTGGCAGTAAAGAGTTAAATTTGAAGACATAATTGGTATCCAGGTTTTTTTCTGTATCAAAATGGGCAAACATTTGCTCAGCATGAACTCCTGTATCTGTTCTCCCTGCACCAACTACACTAAGTGTCTCTTGTAAAACCGTACTTATGGCTTTATTAAGTTCTTCTTGAATTGAGTTTGCATCAGGCTGAATTTGCCATCCATGATAATTTTTCCCTTGGTATGAAATTTCTATAAAATATCTCAAAAAACTAGTACTTTTGTAAGAGTCAAAACTACATAAATTTATTTGGTTACACACATTTTAAAAATATGAAAAAGATTCTTCTTCTATCTGATACACATAGTTATATTGATGCGCAAATTTTAAAGTTTGTAAAACAAGCTGATGAAGTTTGGCATGTTGGAGACATTGGTGATTTAAAAGTAACTGACACTATTAAAAACTTAAAACCATTACGAGCAGTTTATGGAAATATTGACAATGCTGATGCGCGATTAGAATTCCCTTTAGACAATAAATTTACTGTAGAAAATGTTTCTGTTTGGATGACACATATTGGTGGATATCCTAACAAATACAACCAACGAATCAGAGAAGAAATAAAATTAAATTCACCAACAATTTTTATTAGTGGACATTCTCATATTTTAAAAGTGCAATATGACAAAAAACTTAATTTATTGCATTTAAATCCTGGTGCAGCTGGCAATCATGGATTTCATAAGGTGAGAACTATGTTGCGATTTACAATCGACAAAGAAAAAATAAAAGAGTTGGAAATTATTGAACTCGCTATACGCGGGTAACTTCTATTTCTAAAATAGGTAATACAATGTCAATTTTTGTTCCAGTTTCTGCATTAGAATCTATATGGAACTCTCCTTTCATCATTTGTATACGAGCATCAATTTGGTTGATTCCTAGTCCATCTTTTTTAACTGCTTCTTGTTTATCAAAACCTTCACCGTTATCTTTAATATAAATAAACAACTTACCCTCTTTGTCTTCAATCTTTACAATAGCTCTTGTAGCATTACTATGCTTTAAAACATTGTTTACAAACTCTTGAATAATGTTATTTACTTTAATTTCAAAGTTTTGTTGGTAACGTCTAACATTTTTAATTTTAGTCTCTATCGTAATTTGAGAATTTGAAAATTTATCTGCCATATCTTTAATAGCATATTTCAATCCAAATTTCAATAAAACGGATGAAACTAAAGTATGTGATAAATCTCTAATAGTTTGTGAAGCTTCTACGATGATTTTTTGGGTTTTGTCAATTTCTATTGGCGTATTACCATTGAATTGCATTTTACTTGCTTGCAAATGTAAATTGGCCGACGATAATAAAGAACTAACACTATCGTGCAAAGTTTCTGCTATTTGTTTACGTTCTGTTTCTTTGCCATCTAAGGTTGCGTTTAAGATACGTACCTGAGATTCTGACTTTAATTTTTCTAGCTTACTTTTTTGAGCTAATTGGGTTTGATCTAATTTTAACTTTAGGTTGTTTTGACGTAGCTTATAGTTATACAGCATGACTGCAGAACTAATTAAAATTAATAATGCTAATGCTCCAAAATAATAATTGGTTTTACGTTCCTCGGCTATTGCCAAATTTACTTTTTCTTTTGCTAGATTCACTTGGTGCTTTTCATAAATCTGTTGCATAACATGTTCAAAATTCACGCTTCTCAAACTATCTTTTATATCATATGATTTCTCTTGATAGTTATAAGCGGTATAATCTTTTAAATTGTATAATGCCCAAGCCAAGTTCAAATATAAATCTCTTTTGTATCTAAAAGCTGTACTACTTTTATCGTTCTCAATTAAATTGATCGCTTCTAAGTAAATTTCTTTAGACTTCTTATAGCTCTCTTCAAATGCGTAAATGCTAGCTAGGTTCCCTAAAGCGGAAGCTTCAAACAGTTTGTTTTTTGTTTTCCTTCTTATTTCAATAACTTTTAAAGAAAATTCTCTTGCTTTATCATATAAAGAATCCTGAATATAAATACCTGATAAATTGTTATATGCAGATGCTTTTACAGTTAATAATTCATCATTTAATGAATTTAGATTGACTAGCTCTTTAAAAAAATACGTTGCACTATCTTTTTTCTTTATTGCTAAGTATTCTGATCCTAATCTTAAAAAAATATTTGCTAGATATTTATTTTTTGACGCAACAACTCCGTACGTTTTATTTTTTTCACTAAAGTAATATTTATCTTGCCTTAGGAGCAAATTCTTAGATATATTAAGATATTCAAGAGACTTATTATGGTCATTTAGTTTTATAAATAAATCTCCAATCATGAAAGTGGTTAAAAACTCTAAATCTCTATCATTCTTTTTTTTGGAATCATCAAGTAATTTTAAACCTAAGGCTAAAGAATTTGAGTAATCGTTTTTCTTAATACTCTTTTTAATTTTCAAATACCTATTAACTAAAATAGTATCCCCTTTTTGCTGTATATATAAAGGAGAAGCCTCTATAATACAAGCTTCTCCTTTAACTACTCCTTTAAAAGCAATTGCTTTTAAATTAAACATTAGAAATAAAAAAAATATTACTTTGTTTTTGATATTCAAAATTTCTATTTATTTAAACACTATAAATCATCATCTCCTGATTCATTATCTATTATAATCACCGGTGCTCTTTCTGCTATCAAAGAACTACTCCCTTTACCTAATAATTTATGATTTACAAAATCTAATTTCAATATACCAGTATCAGGAATGGATAATGATCTAGAAAAAACTCTATTAACACCTGTTCCTTTTGATAAATGCACCTCATAAGTTGCTAAATCTTCATTATACTTAAATTCGGTAGCAACATCATTATTCACTTCAAAATCCAATTGAATAGTACCATCAGTATTTGTTGCCAACTCATAAGTCTTCAAGAAATTTGTTGAATTTCCTTTAGCAAAGGTAATATTTTCATCTTCAATAGTCAACTTGGTTTGTTTTCCTGTTTCTGAATCAATGAAACCAATACTTAATGTATTATTATCTAGAGTGAATTCTTTTCTATGCTGATCTTTTGTATCATAGCCTACTTTAGACAAATGAAATTCGTTTGTTAACGAATTTAAATCTTTGTGTGAATCAGATATCGTTTTATCTGCAACATCAAAATCAATTGAATATGCTCCAGAAGCATCTCTTTTTAACTGATATGATTTTAATAAAGACTCTTGGGGGATTTCTATTCCTGTTTCGATTGTTGAACAAGATGCAAAACCTAATGTCAACGCTACGGCTAAAAAGCCAACACTTAGTTTTTTCATGGTAATAAATTTTATTTGATTAAATTAATTATTGATATAAACTAAAAAAATGAGTGAGAAAGCAAGTCTACAAATTATATAGGTTTGGGGGATTTTCTTTAAGGTTCACCATAACAATGAACATTGAGGAATCTCTATTTAGGGGATAGTTTTCTATATAATTTTATTCTTTACGGCAAACATTGCCAAACCCACTGCATTTTTTACATTTAATTTTTTAAGTAGACTTTTTCTATATGTATCTACTGTATTTGAACTTATTAATAATTTCTCTGCTATTTCTGGTGTGTTATATTCTTTTGCCACTAGCTTTAAAACTTCTAATTCTCTTTCTGTTAAACTACTTATTGCTTTTAGTTCTGGTTTAGACCCATCCACAATTTTTTGACTTGTTATCAACTTAAACAAGCCTTCTCTAATGTCATCACTAAAATAAGACTCACCTTCATGAACAGTTTTAATTGCTTTTAAGATATGTTCTCCTGCACTAGTCTTTGATATAAAACCATCTGCACCATAAGTTGTTAATTCTTTCACCAATTTAGCGTCATCATAACTAGACAACATGATAATTTTTTGATGTTTCTTTTTCTTGTTAAATCGTTTCAAGACCTCTATACCATCTAACTCTGGCATATTTATATCTAGAATTAAAATATCTGCATCATTGGTTTTAAACCATTCTAATACCTGAATACCAGTTAAAGAATGCCCAACAACTTGAATACTTTTATCAGTATTTAACATCGCAATAATCCCTTCTATTAGAATCATGTGATCATCAGCGACATGAACTTTTATTTTTTTCATAATTAATTACTTTACAAATTTAAACTACAAATAAAGTCTACACAATACCCATTTATGGGGTATTTTTCACCTCACCATTTATGGTGAGTTACCTCCCTATTTATGGTGAGTATAACATCTCACCATTTATGGTGAGACAACGCTACATATACTTATATTACAGGCTATTAAGGCACACATTCTGCTTTACAATTTCTCGACACTAATCTACAAAAAAATATTTCTACTCTTTTTTTTAAAGGTTTGTAAAATTTAAGAGCGTACTTAAAACATCAAATATTAGATTAGATAGATTATTTTTTCAATTCCAGAAATTAAAAAACCGAGGAATTACCCTCGGTTTTATCGCACTAAATATACTAAGATGTTAGGATTACCTTAATCTGTCAACTGATTTTACAAGATCTTCATCCTTTTTTATTGCTTTATTAGCCATCGCTAACAATACAATAACAATAATAGGTATGAACATCCCAATACCCTTCTCAGAAACCGAAGTTTCTCCAGATACAGTTAGTGACACATATAGAAGCACCCCTAATAAATAGAAGTTGATTAACATATTAATACGTCCTATTACAAATTGCAATTGTCTATTTTTAAATAAGAAAATTGTAATTACTGATAGTAGAGACGATATTATAAATGCAAATAATATTGTTTTTACAAGTAAACTAGATTCATTAAACAGTTCTGGTACTGATATTACTTTCCCAGATTTTTCTGTCCATAAATTAAACACAAAAATTAAAGCTCCAGAAAATATTGAAGCACATAATAAGTAAAGTGTTTGAATTCTTTGTATCATTTTAAATAATTGGTAAGCAAAAGTAAAACTTTCTTTTTTCTAAAAGAAACTTTGTAGTTAAAAATAATTATATATATTTGCTTATAATTCAACTACACAATAGTATTGTACAACACTTTACAATACACATTCAAGAAAAACTCAACAATCATTCTTAAACATTTAAGAAAGTCCCATTTATATTAATTTAACTACCCACAAATGTTCGAAATCACTGAACTAAAAGCAAAAACTCTAGCAGAGCTACAAGAAGTTGCAAAAACTATCGGCTTATCTAAAACTAGCCAATTAAAAAAATTAGACCTTGTTTATCAAATCTTAGACACACAAGCTTCTAATCTTGCCAGTCAAGACAAACCTAAGGCAGCGAAGCCTAAAAGAAAAAGAGTTGTTAAAAAAGTTGTTCATCAACAAAAAAGAGAGACTGCTCAAATAAATGAGCCCACTCAAAAAGACAACCAAGAAAACAAAGAACAAATCACTCTAGAGAAAAAGGACAAAGAGCAAACACAAAAAAAGTCTAGGCCAGTTTCCTCTCCTGACAATCAAAAGACCTCTAGCAAAAGAGAAGTTTCAAAAGAAGAGTCTACAGCAATTACTGAGGTTAAAACGGAAGAGAAAAAGCCTGTTCATACCAATCAGAACAAACCAAGACCTAAAAGTAATAATCCGAATCAAAACCCAAATCAGAACCCTAATCAAAACAAGAACCGCAGCAATCAGCAACGGGAAAAGGTTGCCAAGGGAAACAAGAGTAATACTCGCTATAAAGATCCTGACTTTGAATTTGACGGAATCATAGAAAGTGAAGGAGTTTTAGAAATGATGCCAGATGGTTATGGTTTCTTACGTTCTTCTGATTACAATTACTTATCTTCTCCTGATGATATTTATGTATCTCAGTCTCAAATTAAATTATTTGGTTTGAAAACAGGAGATACTGTAAAAGGAAATGTTCGTCCTCCAAAAGAAGGTGAAAAGTATTTTCCATTAATTAGAGTTTCAAAAATTAACGGTTTGAATCCTAATGTTGTTAGAGATAGAGTTTCTTTTGAACATTTAACACCGTTATTTCCACAAGAGAAATTTAACTTGGCAGAAAAAGGAAGTTCTTTATCTACAAGAATCATCGATTTATTTTCTCCAATAGGAAAAGGACAACGTGGTATGATTGTAGCACAACCAAAAACAGGTAAAACAATGCTTTTAAAGGATGTTGCCAATGCAATTGCAGCAAATCATCCAGAAGTATATCAAATTGTTTTATTAATTGATGAAAGACCAGAAGAGGTTACAGATATGCAACGTAGCGTTAGAGGCGAAGTTGTTGCTTCTACTTTTGATGAACCAGCAGACAAGCATGTACGTGTTGCTAATATTGTTTTAGAAAAAGCAAAAAGATTGGTAGAATGCGGACACGATGTTGTGATTCTTTTAGATTCTATTACTCGTTTAGCAAGAGCATACAATACAGTTGCTCCAGCTTCTGGGAAAATATTATCTGGAGGTATAGATGCAAATGCTTTACACAAACCTAAGCGTTTCTTTGGTGCTGCCAGAAAAATTGAAGGCGGAGGATCTTTAACTATTATTGCAACTGCATTAACAGAAACGGGTTCTAAAATGGACGAAGTAATCTTCGAAGAATTTAAAGGAACTGGTAACATGGAATTACAATTAGATAGAAATATTTCTAATCGTAGAATTTATCCTGCAATTGACTTGATTAAATCAAGTACAAGGCGTGATGATTTATTACTTGATGCTAAAACGGTTCAACGCATGTGGGTTTTACGTAAATACCTTGCAGACATGAATCCTGTTGAAGCAATGGAATTTATCAATGAAAGAATTAAATACTCAAAAAACAATGATGAGTTTTTGATTTCGATGAATGGATAACATTAACAAACTATAAATAAAAAGCCTTGTTACATTATGTAACAAGGCTTTTTATTGGTCTTAACTTAACATTTTAAGCATAAAAAAAACCGAATCAATACGATTCGGTTTTTATTTTATTTTAACTCTTAATTACTTTATTCCGTAAAAAGCGTTTCTATTATCTTCAATACTTGCTGCTTCTTTAATTGCATTGAAGATTAAGTTTGTTTGCCCTCTTCTACCATTTTCAATTCTCTTTCTAAAAGTATCATAATTTGGTAAAGCTACAGGTGCTTCTCTCTTCGAAACAACAAATGCAAACACACCTTTAGCTCCTTCTACATTATTAAAAACTGTATTCTCTTTTGCTGTAGACATCGCTCCAACAATTTCAGATTCAAAACCTACACCTACTAATACTGGTGATTGCATTGTCACAGCAGATGCTATACGTACAGTTTGCTTAGTCGCTTTTGAAATATCAATTAAAGTAGCTCCCTTCATTGTTTTATTTATGATAGCTGCTTTCTTTTTATTAATTAAAATAGGTCTTACTCTTACAGTTGCACTAGCTGCAGACATTAGCCCTTTAAACGTTTTATTTGTAACTACTGCCACCACATAACCATTGTTTGTATCAAACCTTTGGAATGCTCCAATTTCGTTTTCCTTTTTATGTGACCAAGAAATTAGATCTCGTTGGTTTCCAACACCAGGAACAAATTCATCTAAAGATTTTAATCCGAATGCTGATTGAGGTTGTAACCCTTTCTCTTTTACAACATCGTCAAATTTATCTCCATTTGACAATGCTAAAGCAAAAGTTTCTGCATTTTGAAAAACCGTGTTTTCTGTAGCCTGAGATGCTTCAATCTTTTTTCCAAATGTAGCTAACTTAACTGCAGCTTGTTTGTTTTTTGATTCATCAATTCTAATAATGTGATATCCAAATTTTGTTTTAACAACTTTAATATCTCCTTTTTTACCGAAGAACAAGCCATTTCCAAAATCTTGATCTAAAGAAAACGCAGCATTTGCTGTAATCCAGTCAATATCTCCACCTTTTCCTTTTGTTCCATCAGGGTTCACTTCGTCTGCAATTGTAGCAAACTTTGTTTTATTTCTTCTAACTAGCTTAAAAATACTGTCTATTGCTTTCTTAGCTTGATCTTCAGTTTTAGTGGTAGTTGCACCTGCAGAAGCAGATCCAATATAAGGCACTAAAATATGTGCTCCTTTAACTGAGTCTGGAATTTGCGCCACTTCTGTAATTTTAGATATTTTAAAATATCCTCTATCTTTATATGGTCCAAAAACATCTCCCTTTTTACCTTTAAAAACACCGTCTGCAATTGCTACAGAAACTGTATTCTTAAAATTATAGTTCTTGTCTAGATTTAAATCAGAATCATTATCTTCAAAAAATGCATCTACATCTTCTGTATTCTTAAATCCTTTAGCTACATCAGTATCATTTAATAAACCAGCTACATCATTTTTAATTGCATCTTCATCACCTTGAGTTGCTTTGATATCAAACTTCACAAATTTAACATCTGTAGAAGCTTCAACCTTAAAAGAGACAGGATTTGCTTTTATATAAGTTTCAATTTCTGATTTTGTTACTTTCACTAAACTATCTGCAACAGTAGCATATGGTACATATACATACTGAGAAGAGATTTTAGTGTTATCGTTTATATACTGTAATTCTCCTTCTTTTAATGAAGCTCCTAAACCAGCAGTAATTAAACCATTATATGTTGTGTTTTCTAAACCTGTTTTAATTCGCCCCATAAAAGCAGACCAAGAGCCCCATAAAGCTGCATCATCAGATTTTGTTACTGCTAAATACTCTCTCAATTTCCCTTCATCAAATAAACCAGCGTTATTTAAAAACTGTGGATTATCTTTTACTGATGGGTTTTCAATTAGAGCACTCCAAATATCATTTTCTCCAACAGAAACACCTGCTTGAGCAAGTTGAGTTTGATATATTTTTTCTCTTATTAAATTATTCCACACAGCTTTGGAAACTTGCATATCTGTAAGACTGTTTCCATATTGTGTTTTGTAAGCATCAATAGCTTCACTAAATTCTTTTCTTGAAATTGTTTCTCCACTAACTTCACCTACAGTATTTACTTTAGTTGAATTGAAAAAATCTTGAATACTTGAAGGATCTAATACGAAAGCGAATAATGCTAATCCGATTACCAGGATTAACGCCATTGAGCGCTCTCTAATTTTAGATAAAATTGCCATACGTCATTTATTTAATTATCAGGGAGCGAAAATACAATTTCGAATTAAATAATGCAATAACTAAAGCACAATTATTTACAAGAAATAAAGAATGTTAACCCTATTCTTCTTTATTGGTAATTTGAAGGTGAATTTCTTCAATTTTAGAGGAACTTACTTTAAGAATTTGAATGGTGAAATTTTCAATTTGAATTTCCTCATTCAATACTGGAATGTTTTCTGTATAATTAATAATAAAACCTCCTAAAGTTTCATACGCTTCCTCTTTAGGGATATTTAAATTATATTCTTCATTTAAGTAATCTACTTCTAATCTTGCAGAGAAATGAAACTCATTTTCACATAACTTTATTTCCAATAACTCTTGTGAATCATGTTCATCTTCAATCTCTCCAAATAGCTCTTCTACTACGTCTTCTACCGTAATCATTCCTGATGTGCCTCCATACTCATCAAGAACAATAGCAATGCTCTTTCTCTTTTTTATAAGATTATTTAGAACATCATTAATAATCATTGACTCAGGAACAATCTCAATTGGCAACAAAACAGAACGTATCGTTTTTGGCTTTTTAAACAACTCAAAAGCGTTTACATAGCCAACAATATCATCTAGAGAGTTTTTATAAACCAACATTTTAGAATAGCCAGATTCAATAAATGTTTGTCTTAAATTTTGAATAGTTTCATGAATATCCACAGCCATCATCTCTATTCTAGGAACCATAATCTCTCTAGCCTTTACTTTATGAAATTCTAAAGCGTTCTGAAAAATTTGAATTTCTGAATCAACCTCTTCATCAGAATTACCTATTTCCATTTGTTCATTAATATAGTGTCCTAATTCCTCTCTACTAAATTCTGTTTGCTGTTTATCTGAATTTGTTTTAAAAAACACTCGAAGAAAGAAATCAGAAATACCTGAGATAAAAGTGGAGAAAAAATGAAACAATACATAAAAAAAGTAAGCTGGTATCGCAAAATACTTTAACACTTCATTTGCATAAACTCTAAAAATAGCTTTGGGTAAAAACTCTGCAGTAACTAAAATAATTAACGTAGAAATAATTGTTTGAATTAATAAAACTGAAAAATCATTAAGTGACTCAATCGGTAATAAATACACTAAAAAATCACCCATATAAATACTATAAATCACTAGAGAGATATTATTCCCTACTAGCATTGTAGTTATAAACTTTGATGATTTACTTGTAAGTCTACTTAGAATTTTAGCTACAAAACCTTCTTTCTTTTTTTCTAATTCTATATGTAGTTTATTAGCAGAAATAAAGGCAATTTCCATTCCTGAAAAAAAAGCTGAAAGTAAAATTGAAATAACAATAATTGCTATTTGAGTTTCCATGTAAAGTTCTACTGGTTATTTCTAGATTGCACTTTTTTTCTAAAAAATCTTTTAAAGAAAAACACTAAGGTAATAAAAACTGAAAAACCTAACATCAAATATGCTTTCTCTCTGTCTTCATTCCAGCCTAAAATTGCTTCAACTAAAAAAATGATTGCTATAATTAAATAAGCGTACTGTAAGTATTTCCAAAGAGTATTCATTTGTTAATTTTCTTTAATGATGTGTTGACTTGATTGTTGTTTTGCTGAAAACTTAGATAAATCTTTTTTAGACTCAAATCCAATTCCATGAATTATATCATCTGGCGTAGTTAACGTAAACTTTTTTTCTGAATAAAAATAATCTGTATTTTGATCCCAAAAAAGCTCATCTGTTACCAACCTAGTTTTATCTTTATGATTGATAATGATTACATTTCCTTTCAGTGCAGAAATCATTGTTTTTGTATATGTCAAGGCATAATCACCTTTAATTGTTATTGAATCCTTCCCATTATTACTATATGAAATTAGCATTATATCAGAAGGAAACTCATTATAAGGGTTCTCATAAGGGTCCTCTCCTCTATTACTAAAATCTAACATTAAAGAAGTAATCATTTTTGAAGTAACTCTACCAGAATCCTTATACACATGAACTATATTTTTAGCAACTCCAACTGGTAGGTTTTTAGTTAAAAAAAAAGCTTGTACTTCTTTTGAATTATTTGTACAAGAAAAAAACATTGCCGCTATACTACAAGCAACAATGTTTTTTAATATTTTATATGTACTTAGATACATGTTTACTTCTTAGAAACTTTCACCGTTTCTCCAATCCAACACTTAATTGTATGAGAAGAACCTGCTTCAATAGTTTGTGTAAACATCAACGTTCTTGAGGGCTCATTATCTCTATAGTTTCTTATATGTTTTGCCGCTTTTGAGGCAATACTCGGATCAACTGCTGCTGCTCTTTGTGCTTGTCTCAAAGCTGCAGTAAAAACCATTCTTTTATCAAATTCTGTGGTTCCGCAAGCATTTACACTTTGTGCGTACAATGTAGCAATTAATAAATATGCTTTACCAAAATTAGGATTGTTTCTCAACGCTTGTCTCGCATAATTTCTTGCTTGACTTTTTTGCCCTTTTTTAGCAAACAATTGAGCTATTTTATATTGGTTTTTTGCTTTCTCTAATACATCTGGCTCTTGTTCAACAGCCTTTTTATAATACTCCATTGCTTCAGATTCTTTACCTTTTTTGTAAAGAATTCCTGCATAATAAACAGTTGTTTTAGGAGAAGGATCAGCAGCAACCCATGCTTCTACTAATTTTTCATACAATGGTTCATCTGTACATTCTTTTGTAAACATTCTAGATACAGCTCTACTTAACCATTTACCATTTGTTTTATTTGCTTCAAAATCTCTACTATATAATGGAACTAATCTATCACATGTAGATAAATCTATAATAATTCTATCTAACCCAGACTCCACTTGTCCTAAAGCTTTAGAATTTACTGTATAAAATCTCAATTTTGATTTTTCTATACTTTCTAAAGCTTCTCCATTATCTACTTTCGTTTTTAATGGAATCAAGTTTTTAGAGTAATCTGCTAACTTTTTCCCAACAGTTTCTATTACATCATCATATGTATCAAATACTAATTGAGGATTGGTATCTTTATTTCTATCTTTTATTCCTTGAAAATACTTATATATATTCCTTACTCCCATTTTAGTTGGGTCTAAGCTATATGCCTTTTTCAACAATGTAAATATCTCATCTTTAGACGCTAATTTATTTTCAGCTAAAAAATTAGCATAAAGACTATGAACTTTTGCTTCATCTTTTTTATAATACTGTAATCTCTGCTCATAAATTTTCTTTATCAAGTCAGAATACTCCGTTTTATTTGTAGCAGTTTTATATTTTGCTTTTGCTAGTTTATCTCCAAACTTGTATATATTGACAGATAATTTCGGACAATCATTCATTAATGTAGCTAGCTTTATTTGAGCTGCATCATACTTTTTTGTCTGAACTTCTCCTTTAAATAAATTGTATGTAGTATTACAATTTTGAGAGCTTTGTGCTGTAACATTTCCTATAAGCAATAGTGTTATTGCTGCAAGAATAAAAGTAGTTTTTTTCATCATCTATCAGTTTTATTATTCAATCTTTCTTTGTCTAAACCAAGCTAAATTTCCAATTGCATTTAATGACAAACTTAGTTTAACGTTAAAATAGTTTTCTTGTATTAAGTTTTTGGCTGCTGTTCCTTTTTTCCCATACTCTAACCCTAAATTAAGGTTAGATAGCCCGCTTAATGGTAATCCTAGACCAAAAGATATGCCAAAATCTTTTATTTCAGTAAAATCTCCATTTGAACTAGAATTATTTATCAACAATCCTGTATTCTCTACTCTCAAACCGGCTCTATAAGTAACTCTTTCCCAATAACTAGAAATTGAATTTACCTTTGGAAGATAAAACCCTCCAACAGAAATTCTATTTGATTTCCCGTAGCTATAAGTAGAATTATTGGTTAAAATTGAACCTTCAATATTTAAAGATTCTTGAAATATATAATCTATTCCTGCAAACCATTTATTTGTTTTCCCTAATCCAATCCCTAATCCTGTTTTGATTGGATATTTTATTGAACCATTAACAGTATTACTATATAATGTATCTCTTGGTGACTCTGAAGTATTTGTCGCTATTAATACTGAGTATAAATACTCTGATCCTTTTGTATTTAGACTATTACCAAATTTAAGTGTTGCTCCAATATTTACAATCAACTCATCTGCTAATTCTTTATTATAAAGCAATCCTAGCGTTAGTCCATTTCCTCTAACTATAGCAGATTCAATGTTTTTTGTACCTAAGTGACTACCTACTCTTTGTGATAAAATATTATTTTCAGTTTTCCCAAAAACAAATTCTCCTTCAATCCCTAAAGATAAATTTTTTGTTACTGAAATCCCAAAAGCTCCATATAATTTACTGGTCCCTCCACTTCCATAGAATCTAGTACCTTCAACTGGATCTCCATTTGTATCGTTTTCAACATTAAATAATGAGTACCCTACTGAAGTATTTGGTTTCAATCCAAATGAAACTCCTGCTCTTTTACCAACTGGAAACCCAATATTTATATAAGACAAACTCGTTGAAGTAGATCTCTGAGGAGAACCTGAAGAATCTTTGATTGTTAAATCATTTACATTAGCCCCAAATGAATAAGTGGCAAAACGCAAATTAGAATTTGATGCAGGATTTAAAAAATTCAAATGGTATTGATTGGTATAAGCTAGACCTACGCCTCCCATACTTGCCTGTTCAACTGTTTGTGAATTATACTGCTCACCTATTCCAAAAAAAGAATAGGGTGAAGAATTTGTTCTTTGCCCGACAGCTTTTATTGAAATAAATAGTAAAAATATATAGAAAATTTTCTTTAACATTCTTCTTTGTTATGTATCAAAATTGTATTTAACCCCTCCAAAACAAAATTTGGATTGGCAAATATGCTACTTTTTAATTGTTTAGCCAAGAAATATGTATCTCCTCCTGTTAAAACTATTGTTAAAAGTCGATTTTCTTTTTCATATTGGCTAATTACACCCTTTACTTCATTCAAAACACCATTAATAACACCTGAATGAATATTCTCATCAGTTGTACTTCCTATAAAATTTTTTGGCATGTCTTTTTCTAAAAATGGTAACTTAGAAGTAAACTTATTTAATGATCTATATCTCATCTCAACACCTAAAGAAATTGCACCACCGAAATATTCTTTTTCAGAATTTACCATATCAAAAGTTAAACAGGTTCCTGCATCAATAATTAATACGTTTTGATTAGGAAACTTTTTAACCGCATTTGCAACCAACGCAATTCTATCCACTCCTAAAGTAGTTGGTGTTTTATATAAATTTATAAAAGGCACTTTTGTTGATGAACTAAGTACTAAAACTGACATTCTTTTTTTGATATCATTCAGTAATTCTTCAGAAAACACCTTAACTGACGATAAGATTCCTGCTCTTATAGGATATTTTGACATTAAAAAATCAACTTTTTTCACTAGCTCGACCTCTTCAAGAACAACAAGCTCAATCAACTTATCATTCTCAAATACAGCGGCTTTGATCCTTGTATTCCCTACATCAATAATTAAATTCATACCTCGATATTAAATAAGCTTCAAAAATACAACAGATTTTTTACAATTTTATTTGGTAAATTAAAAAAAGAGGTAGTATATTTGCACCCGCATAACGCGAATGGTGCCTTAGCTCAGTTGGTAGAGCAATAGACTGAAAATCTATGTGTCCCTGGTTCGATTCCTGGAGGCACCACCAAAAACCCGAACATCTGTTCGGGTTTTTTTTATGTGATAAACTTTAAAATTAAGCCAATAAAAAAACTCTAGCTTTCACTAGAGTTTTAAAAATTTGATTTTATTTATTCTTTTATCAAGACTTTATACTCCCAAGCATCAAGACCTAAAGCTTCTGAGTTAGATAACTTTATTTTTTCTCCAGTAATATAATCTACATAAATACCTTCGATATTAAAAGCTCCTTTAGTAGGCCGCTTAGACAAGTTAGCGATAAAAACAACTTCATCTTTTCCTTTTTTTCTAACAAAGGCTAATATTTCTTTTTTTGTATTTAATCTAATATAGTCTGCTGCTTTTTTTCCACCGTTTAATGCCGAATTTGTTCTCTTTAGTTCACCTAATGACTTTAACAAGTCCCACTCTTTACCTTTATCATGCGGAATAACATCTTTCTCAAAGAATTTTAATCGGTGACTTAACCCATATTCTTGTCCAGAATAAATCAATGGCATTCCCGGTGCCACATAACTCAATGCAGTAAACAACTCTGCACTAGCCCCCATTCTTTCTTCAATAGTACCATTCCATGAGTTTTCATCATGGTTGGTTACGAAGTTCATTAATATATCATCTTCTTCATATAGATCCTCAATCTGTTTCATTCTTACATCCCAATCATCTACACTTTCTTTTCCCTGTGCAATATGATTCATTCTATGGTGCGTATCCCAGCCATATGCCATATCAAACAAGCCTTCTTTCAACAATTCTGGCTCCCAGGCCTCAGCCAACATAAAAACCTTTTTTTGAGCTCTTAATTTAGGAATTGCTTCTTGCCAAAAATTAGTTGGCACAGAACCTGCTACATCACAACGAAATCCATCTACCTCTTCATTTTGCAACCAATACAACATGTCATTTATCATTTCTTTACGTAGACCTTTACTATCATAGTTTAAATCTGCAACATCTGCCCAACCAACTGGCGTTCCATCATTGTTTAAAGGGTCTGTAATTTCTCCTTTTGCATTTTTTGTGTAAAATTCAGGATTTGTTTTTAACCAGGTGTGATCCCAACCAGTATGATTTGGCACCCAATCTAAAACAACATACATGTCATTATCATGAGCAGTTTTTACCAATTCTCTAAAGTCTTCAATAGTTCCAAATTCAGGGTTTATTTTTTTAAAATCCGAAACTGCATAATAACTTCCTAAAGCTTTTGCGCGCTCCTTAGTGTCTTCTATTTTAGATGCAAAATCGCCACCTGTAGCTTTTCTCTTTGTTTGTGAGATAGGAAAAACAGGCATCATCCAAATAATCTTCACTCCTAATTCTTTTAACTGTGGAATGTCTTTTGTAAAAGCATCAAAAGTTCCTTCTTTTGAATATTGTCTAATATTCGCCTCATAAATTACTGCAGTTTCTAATACTTGATTAGAAATTGGAGTAATCGTTTTTGCTTCTTTTCTTTCTTCAGTTTTACATGCGAAAAATGCAAGGAAACCAATTAAAATTATTGCTGTTTTCTTCATTTAATTATTTTTTTTCTAATAATACTATTGTTTGTTCTGTATGTAATTCAATTTTTCCGTTTACAACAGTTGCTTCTTTATTTGTGTAGGCATCTCTAAGTAATTCTCCGTCAGAAAATATATCACCTACAGCAATAGTTTTCTTTCCTTTTAAAAGGTTTAATCCAACTACAACTTTATCTCCATAATTCTGTTTAGAATATGTTCTTGAAAATACATATGGATTTTCTGATATTTGTTGATGTATTCCTGCACCAATACTTGGGTGATTATTCCTAAATTGCCCCAGTTTTTGCCAATGAGCTAAGGTTTGAATGCTCCTTTTATCAGTAATAATCTCTTTCCAATTCATAAATGAGCGTAAAGTTGCATCGCCAACAGTACCTTCTATGACTAAAGAACGAGCAGATTCGTCTCCATAATAAACTTGAGAAGCCCCAGGAGACAGCAATAGTAAAGTCCCTGCCAATAGTGATTTTTCTCTCTTTGCATCATAAGGCTGTCCATCATCATGAGAACTGATATAATTCATCGTCCCAAAACCTTTTAAATCATTTTGAAGTGTATTTGCATATGAGTCAAATACTTCTGCTATTGGTTTCTGTTTTGCATCCCATTTAAATTGAAAATTGATTAAACTCTGAAATGCTTGATCAAAATAATTCACTTTTTTATCACCAAAATCATAATACTGTCCTGAGCCAATTCCATAACCATATACTTCTCCAACCAAATAAAATGGATTTTCATCTAATATATTTTTTGGATTGTCTTTTTTCCATTGATTAAAAGCGACATCACATTCCTTTTTAAACTCTTGCCAAACAGTATCTTCTACGTGCTTTACAGTATCAACTCTGTATCCATCAATTCCGAATTCTGAAATATAATCTGTTAGCCATTTAATAATGTAAAATCTTGGTGCTCTTGGATGACCAGTTCGTTCAAAAAAAGCGTTCAGCTCAGCTACTTCTTCATCATATCGCCCCTCTGCTTTCCATTTTTCAACTAAATGTGGAGGTAACTCAACAGCTTTATTACTTTCAGTTTTCACATCTGGCAAGTTTTTAACTAAGGTGCATGGAATTGTAGTCTCTAAATCTTTATAAGTACACTGAGGATCTGTTCGCACCCAATCTGAAGGCCAAACAGGATCTTTAGCCGTCACTGGACCTATGTGATTAATTACCGCATCTAACAATACTCTAATACCTTTTTCATGAGCCAGCTGAACCAATTCTTTTACATCTTCTTTTGTTCCAAAATTCGGGTCAATCTTTGTCCAATCCTTAGTCCAATAGCCATGAAAACCATAAGTTACACCTGTTCCTTCATCAGTCCCTCCATGAATTTGCTCAACTATAGGCGTCATCCAAATGGCATTGATCCCTAATTTCGTAAAATACCCTTCTTTTAGTTTTTTAATAATTCCTTTGATATCTCCACCTTCAAAACCTCTTAATTTCCCCGCTTCTTTGGTTCTATCAAAATTGACATCATTTGAAGTATCTCCATTATTAAAACGATCCGTCAATAAAAAATACACGTTTGCTGCTTCCCAAACAAAAGGACGGTTACTTACAGCTGTATTTGACTCTTTAGAATCACAACTAGACAAAACCAAAAGGCTTATAAATAGTATTAAAATTTGTTTCATTTTTTAAAATTGTATCAATAGATCATTATTATTTTTGGTGTGCCATTCTAATTGAATTGACACTTTTCCTGTTGCTTTATTCCAAGTAAATTCAACTTCTTCTTTTTGAAACTTCACTTGTAAAGGTTTCTTTTTGATGTTGTGAATTACAATTGTAATCTGTTTTTTATTAACTGAATATTGCTCTCCTGTTTTAGCAGATAAACTAATTTTTAAAGATTTTTCGTCAGTTTTACTTGTAAATTGAAGCAATTCATATTTCCCTTTCTCAAAAGCATTTGCTGTAACTCCATCATCTAAATACAGTTTCCCTTTACTTTTAGAAACTGCAACATCATAGTAATAATGTAAAATGATTTCATTCGGGTTAAAAGCCTCAGTAGATTGTATCACGTTGGTCATCGGAATAAAAGCACCCGCTCTTATATAAGTCGGGATGTATGCTTCTTTTGTTTGAAGCTCTATCGTTTTTCCTCCTGCAACTTTTTCATCGGTATAAAAATCAAACCAATTATGACTCTTAGGAAAATATACTTTTTGTTGTTTTTGTTGGGCATGTGTAATCGGAGTGATTAAAAAATCGTTCCCCCACAAATAAGTTGTGGCATTTACTTGCAAATTTTCATTTTCTGGTTCTTCAAAAAATAAAGGTCTCATCAACGGTGCCCCTGTTTGATTATTTTCAAAAGCCAGGGTATAATTATACGGTAATAATCTATAACGTAGTTCTATAGATTTTTTAGCCAACGCTTTCGTTTTTGATTCTCTAAATATGGGTTCGCTAGGAACTTCTTCTTGCGCATGAGGTCTATAAATTGGCTGAAATACTCCATATTGTAACCAACGTGTATACAATTCATCATTTAAGTTTGCTCCTGCAAATCCTCCTAAATCAGAATGCATATACCCCATTCCTTGCATTCCCATTTGTAATGAAATTTCTGGCTGAGATTGTAAACCTCCAAAAGTTCTATTCACATCTCCAGACCAAGGAATCATTCCGAAGCGTTGAGAACCTGAATAACCTGCACGCATTAGAATAAATGGACGTTCATTCGGAAATTCTTTTTGATATCCTTCAAATAATAATCTTGCCCAATCATGTCCATATGTATTATGTACTTCATCTGCTGTTCCAGTAAAATGTTTTAAGGCTGATGGATGCACTTCTGGCTCCCCTAAATCTCCCCAGAACCCATCAACTCCCAACGCTTTAATTTCTTTGTAGATATCCCAAAACCACTGTTTCCCTTTTGGATTATAAATATCTATTAACCCAGTATTTCCAAAATAAAAGTCATAGGTAAATGGATTGCCAATACTATCTTTAGCCAACACATCTTTTGCAACTGCTTCCTTCCATTTTTTTGAAGTTGTCAACACAAAAGGCTCAGTAATAAATATGGTTTTCACTCCTTTTTGCTTAAGGTTGGCTGTCATTTTTTTTACATCTGGGAACGAATCTTTAAAAACCTCTAAATTCCCCATGGTTCCTTGCAATTCTTTTCCAAACCAATATAAATCCAAAATAATGGCATCAACCGGAATCTTCTCTTTTCTAAATTTAGTAATAGTTTGCTCGGTTTCTTTTTGTGAATGATATCCAAATCTACTCGAAAAATTACCCAAAGCCCAACGAGGTGGCAAAGGTTGTTTCCCTGTTAAATCTGTATAATTATCAATCAGATCCAACCATGAATCACCAACAATTATTTGATAGGTTTTTCTTCCTGAAATGGTTTCATAGGTAAGTGTATTCTCTTTTTTACTATCTAAATCTAAATAACCAATTGGTGCATTATCAAAATGAACCATGTATTTTTTTGATGATAACACAATGGGCATTGTGAAATTCATCAATTTAGATTCCACTTCATATCCATAGTCTGCTTTATTGTACAGCTGCAATCTATTTCCTCTTCTATTCATTCCTAACGCTCGCGCTCCAGCACCATACAACACCTCATCAGAAGTCAAATTAAACTGTATCGTTTCAAATTCATCATTCTGTTGGTATCCATTTTTTTCAGAAATAACCTCTTTACCTTTATGCCAATATGAAATAGAAAAAGGAGCTTTATTTACAATAACAGACAGTTCTTTTGTCTTAAACACAATCGACTGTTGGTTTTCTTTATAGCTAGTTTTTCTAAAATCGGATTGTAAAACTACTGCATGTGATGTATTTGTTTGTTCCTTTTGTCCATTTGGAACAAAAGTAGTTTCTGCAATTGTAGATGTGTAAAACTTAATAGCATAACTCCCATCAGAAACTGTAAGCATTAATTGGTCATTCAATTTTTCTGAACTCACAAATGCTCTCTGTTTTAGATCCTTTTTGAACAACCAAAGCATTGATTCTTCAAAATTGGTTCTCCACAATTTTTCATTATGCCTTCCTTCTGGAACAACTTTAGATGTGACATTCTCTGGAGTAAACCCTTGATTTATTAAGGTTTCAACCATTTTATTCATATCCTTTACAGTCTGGCTTATCTCATTAAAGGCTGTATTACTCCCTTCTCTCCCTCCAGCTAAAAAATACATTCTGGTATCTTTTAACCTGCCATGCTTTTTAGAGTACTCTTTCACTTGTGGCGCAAACCAAAATGCAGGAGAAAATACACCAATTTTCCCGAAAATAGCTGGATATTTTAATCCCGCATAATGCGAAATTAATCCTCCCATAGAACTACCAATAATCGCCGTATTTTTTTTATCTATTAAAGTTTTATAATTAGAATCGATATAAGGCTTCAATGTTTTCACCAAGAAATCCAGATAATCATCTCCTTCTCCTCCTCCGTATGCATCATTTTTCCAAGGAGAATATTCATCTAAACGCTTAGAACCTCCGTTGTCAATTCCGACAACTATTACTTTAAAATTTTTATCTCTGTACAGTTTATTCAATGTTTCATCAACGCCCCATTCACCATAACTAGAAGTTTCTGCATCAAAAATATTTTGAGCATCATGCATATACACTACTGGATACGCTTCTTTAGACTTATGATATCCAGGAGGCAGGTACAATCTAACTGTACGCTTTCTATTTAAATTTGGGATCTCAAATTCTTTGGTTAAAATAGTTACGTTTTTTGCTGCTGTAGATTTTTTCTGACTACTAACTAAATGACTCCAACCGGCAATTTTTAGGCGTAAAGTGTCCTTTACTTTATTAATTTTATAAGACCGATTATCAATACTCGTTCCGTCAATAGCACACTCTCCTGTTTTCCAAGAACCTTGTGTAAATTTAAATAGTATATTTTTAGAAAGGTCATTGAATGTAATAGCATAACTATTCCCTTTTTTTTCTAACTCATATTCCTTTTTACCACCTGACCAGCCTTCAAAATTTCCTGAAATAAAAATTGATGCATTTTCTGGGGTTCCTTTTGGCAACTCTTCAACAACAATTGTTACTTGAGATGAAAGACTGAACACAATAAACAGGGTTACTACAGAAAGAATTCTCTTCATTTTAAAACTATTTTTTTGTTGTTAAAATCAGACTCCCTTTTTGTTTCAATTCTAAACTATCATTCCAAACAAAATCTTCTCCCGTGACAATATTTTTTAATATTTCACCATTCAATCCTACTTCAGAATATCTTTTTAAATCAATCACTATGGGTTTCTCATTTTTATTAATGACATGAACAACAGTTTCTCCTTCTAGAATTCTAAACAAGAAATAGGTTCCTTTTAATGGGGAAAAATGAATCGTTTTACCCTCGTGAATTGCTTTACTAGATTTACGATAATTCAATACTTTACTAAGATATTCTTGCATTCCTTTTTGTTTTACTGATAAATTTTCTCCAGTAAAAGCATTTACCTCATCTCCTTTCCATCCACCAGGGAAATCTGTTCTAATCAAACCATGATCTCCAGGTTTTGCAAAATCGTCCATCAATATTTCTGTTCCATAGTACAACTGCGGAGTTCTAGGCAAACATAATAGATAGCTCAAGGCCATTTTTGTGTTTTCAACATCTCCTTTTAGCTGTGTGTAAATTCTACTCATATCATGATTGTCTGGAAAAACCATAATGTTCTTTGGTGTGGCGTATGCAAAATCATTTGCTAATCCTTCGTACATTTTCACCAAACCTGTGTCCCAAGATTCATTTTCATTCAATGCATTCACAATATTTGACTGCATTGGAAAATCCATTGTCGAAGTCAAATTAGATTGATATCCATCCTTATTATTAGCTCCTTTTTGCCAATAAGCAACTAATAACGGATTGTAACTCCATTCTTCACCTACAATGCTAAAATTAGGGAATTCATCCATAATTGTTCCTGCCCAATTCGACATAAATTCTTTATCTGGGTATGGATATGTGTCTTGTCTAATTCCTCCCAAACCTAGGGTCTCTATCCACCAAATACTATTTTGAGTGATGTAGGTCCCCATAAAAGGGTTTCGCTGATTTAAATCAGGCATCGATTCTACAAACCAACCATCTGCCATTTCTCTTTTATCTATTCTAGAAGCATATGAATCTTGATTACTGGTTCTTCTATGATTTGAAGTTTTGGTCTTTTCCCAAGTCCAGTTCTCTCTGTTTTTTTCGTAATTCTCTTGATCATTTACCCAGTCTTTAAAGGGTAAATCTTTCATCCACCAATGTTCTAACCCACAATGATTAGCAACCTGATCCATGATTAATTTCATTCCTTTATCTGACATTTTTTGTGCCAACTCTTTGTAATCATTTATAGTTCCAAATCTTGGATCTACCTGATAAAAATCGGTCATTGCATATCCATGATAAGAACCTTGTTTCATATCATTAGTTAACAAAGGACTTGGCCAAATAGCCGTAAATCCTAAATCAGAAATATACTCAATATTGTTTATAATTCCTTTAATATCTCCACCATGACGTTTGTAATCATGTCTTCTATTCACTTCTTGCTCTAACAATCCATCAATTTGATCATTTGTTGGTTCTCCATTCGAAAAACGATCTGGTGTAATTAAATAAACTGCATCAGAACTATTGAATCCAATATAACTCTCAGCAGTTTTTTTTCGTGCTTTTAATTGATATGTATGCGTTTTCTTTTTCCCGTTTTCAAAGTTAAAAACAATGTTAAACTTCCCTGGTTTGGTTTCTTTTGAGATTGATAAATTCAGAAATAAATAATTTGGACTATCCGCTTTTGAAACACTTTCTATAGTTACTCCTTTATAAGAGACATGAGGTACAGCTTTAGTAATTTCAGGGGATTTCACTAAAAGCTGTAACTTCTCATTTTTAAAACCAACCCACCAATTTGGTGGCTCAACTCTTTCTATTTCAAACATTTCTTTTACAGTACTATTTTCTGTTATATCTGCATTCGGTTGGTTTGATTCTTTACAAGAAATAAAGAATAATACTAAACCTACACATAAAAAGAAACTATTTTTTTTCATTGTAAAAGATGTTTTAAGGCCCTTATATGGTTACCAAGTTTTTTGAATTTATGTGCACTAATTTATCATTCACTAAAATGGACAGTTCTTCTCCTTGAACCAGTTCAAAACTGGTTTCATTTTTAGTAACATTCACTTTTATAACCTGATTTCTAAAATTCACCTTAAAGGAATAGCTTTTCCATTGAGACGGAATTCTAGTTTCAAATGAAATCATATCATTTTTAATCCTCATTCCACCAAAACCTTCTACAATACTCATCCAAGTTCCAGCCATAGAAGTAATATGTAATCCTTCTTCTACTTCATGATTGTAATCATCTAAATCTAAACGTGAAGTACGTAGGTAAAAAGTATACGCTTGCTCCATTCTATTTAATTTTGCTGCCTGAATACTATGTACACATGGAGACAATGAACTTTCATGAACTGTATAAGGTTCATAAAAATCGAAATGCTTTTTCAATTCCTCTGTAGTAAAATCGTCTTCAAAAAAGTAGAATCCTTGCAACACATCGGCTTGCTTAATATATGGTGAGCGTAAAATTCGATCCCAAGACCATTTTTGATTGATTGGCCTGTGTTCTTTTGCTAAGTTCTCTACTGTAATAAGTTCCTTGTCTAAAAAACCTTCTTGTTGTAAATAAACTTGGTGATCTTCTGAATACGGATAATGCATATTATCTGCAACAGCTTTCCATTTTTCTATTTCGTCTGGAGTGATATTGGTTTTTTGAGAAATACGCCCATAATCAGAAGTAAAATCTGATTGCACTTTCTCTAAATTCTCTAAGGCATATTTAATACACCATTGCGCTGTATAATTGGTATACCAGTTGTTGTTTACGTTATTCTCATATTCATTTGGTCCAGTTACACCCAAAATCACATATTCTTTTTTTGCTTCAGAATAAGTAGCTCTTTGTTGCCAAAAACGTGCAATCCCTATCAATACTTCCAATCCTTTTTCTGCGATATAAGAATAATCTCCTGTAAATCGATGGTAGTTATATATTGCAAATGCAATAGCCCCATTTCTATGAATTTCTTCAAAAGTAATTTCCCATTCATTATGACATTCTTCACCATTCATAGTTACCATTGGATATAATGCTGCTCCATTAGTAAACCCTAATTTCTCGGCATTTTCAATAGCTTTATCCAGTTGATTATATCTATACGTCAATAAATTTCTTGCTACATCTTGATTTTTGGTCGCCATATAAAAAGGAATACAATAAGCTTCTGTATCCCAATAGGTACTTCCACCATATTTTTCTCCTGTAAATCCTTTAGGTCCAATATTCAACGCTGAATCTTTTCCTAAATAGGTTTGATTCAATTGAAAAATATTAAAACGGATTCCTTGTTGTGCTTTTACATCACCTTCAATAGTGATATCTGCCATATTCCAAATATCTGCCCAAGCTTCTTTTTGTTCTTCTAATAAAACGTTGAACCCTTTTTCTTTAGCGACTACTAAAGCTTCTTTAGCTACAGCAACCAATTTCTTTTTATCTTGATTTCTATCAACAACATACCCGCCAAACTTATGAATGGTATAGGTTTCATTCTGATTGATCTCTGCTGAATGACTAAAACTTATGTTGGTTTCTGATTGATTTGTTTCTGTAAACACTTCTTTAACTTCTCCATTAACAAAACATTCAGATTGCATAAAAGTACAGGTATGAAAATTTGTTTTCATGGTATGTGCTTCAATAAATGCCTGATTATCTTGTGAAGTCACTCCATAGGTATTCCAAAAAACATCATCCCAATTGGTATCTTCATTTGTAATTCCGCTGTCTAAATAAGGTTGAAAAGTAATTTTTGCAGCACTATTTATTGGCGTTACTTGATACTCAATTGCTCCCAGTTCATCATGAGACAAACTTAAAAATCGCTTTGTAGCTACTTCTATTGTAATCTTATTTGGCAATGTTGCAGTAAAGCTACGAGACAACCAACCTTCTTTCATGTTTAACTCTCTCTTATAATCTTGAATGTTTGTACAGGTATGTAAATCAAACTCTTCGCCATTTACATGAACATTAATTCCTATCCAATTTGGTGCATTCAGTACTTTTGCAAAATATTCTGGATATCCATTTTTCCACCAGCCAACTCTTGTTTTATCAGGATAATAGACACCTGCAATATAACTTCCTTGAAATGTTTCTCCTGAGTACGCTTCTTCAAAATTAGCGCGTTGCCCCATTGCTCCATTTCCGATACTAAACAAGCTTTCCGAAGATTTCACTCGCTTTTCATCAAATCCTTCCTCTATAATCGACCAATTGTCGGGTTTTATATAATCTTGATTCATTCTTCTATCTCTTTTTGTCATTTAAAAAAGTGCAGAAAATCTTTTTTATCAATTTTCTTTACACACTTTAATAACAATTATTCTTTAATTAATTCTTTTATAAAATCGTTATCTATCTCTGTAAAGTCATTAAAAATATAATCTGCTTCGTGTAAAACAGTTGCATCTCCAATTCCAATAGAAATCATGTTTGCTGTATTTGCGGCCTGAATTCCAGCTACAGAATCTTCAAAAACAATACAGTTGTTTGTTTGTATATTTAGCTCTTTAGCTGCATTTAAAAACACTTCAGGATTTGGTTTTCCCTTAGTCACATCGTTTCCATCAACAATTACCTCAAATTGATTTATAAGGTTTACTTTTTCAAGAATCATACGTGCATTTTTGCTTGCAGATCCTAAAGCTATTCCTTGTTTTTCTTCGGATAAAAAATCTAAAACTTTACACACATCGGGTAAGATCTCTTGATTATCCATTTTATCTATGTGACTTAAGTAGTCATCGTTTTTTTGCTGCATTAGATTGGCAAATTGATTTTCTGAAATCTCTTTGCCTCCCCATTTTAAAATTTTCTCTAAAGATTTCACTCTACTCACGCCTTTTAATTGTTCGTTTTGTAGCTCTGTAAAATCTATATCTATACTATTAGCAAGGTTTCTCCAGGCTAAAAAATGGTATTTGGCGGTATCAACAATCACACCATCCAAATCAAATATGAATCCTTTTTTTCTCATGTATCTATTTAGTTGGTTGGTACGTAATGGCATTTTTGTTTGTAATTAATAAATTACAAAGTCCAGCGATAATTAAACTAATTCCTGCTACTAACATGGCATTAATAGTTTCTTCTCCGAATAATTTTGACACAAAATTAATTCCTCCAAGTGCTGCAATAATTTGCGGAATCACAATAAACATATTAAAGATCCCCATAATTACCCCCATCTTTTTAGGGTCTACAGAACTTGACAACATTGCATAGGGCATTGACAGAATACTTCCCCAAGAGAAACCTATCAATACAAATGAAAGTGTTAAATATTCTGGTGACGGAATGTATTTCATCAACAAGAAACCTACACCTCCAAGAATTAAAGACACCATATGCACGTACTTTCTGTTAATTCTTCTTTTTGAAGTATACAGAACCAGTAATAATGCAAAAGCCATTGAAGACAACCCGTATGTTCCCATATAAGATCCCACTAAATTTGATGATTTCTGAAATGCGGTATTTGCTAAGTTAAAAGCTTCTGCCTGAGCGGCGATTGCCATATCAAAATTCGCTTCAATTGGAGCTGGAGTATGAAAAACATGTTCTGTTAATGCAGGATTTGCTAAACTCCACATCGTAAAAAATGCAAACCAGCTAAAGAATTGGACCAATCCTAATTTCTTCATGGTGGTTGGCATATTACCAATATTGTTTAAAATATCTGGAATGAATTGATTTTTCTTTGCCTTTTCTTTTTCGAATTCCTCTAGGTCTTCTGGTGGATATTCTGTTGTTGTAAAAACGGTATATAAAATACTGATCAGAAAAACAAATGCGCCAATAGCAAAAGCTACTTTTACAGACATTGGTATTTCTCCAAAAGCTGCAGCATCACTCACTCCTAGGCTAGAGACAAACCATGGCAAATTACTTGCAACCCAAGTTCCAATTCCTATAATTAATGTTTGAACAACAAAACCATAAGACCGTTGAGATTCTGGAAGTTTATCTGCTACCAAAGCTCTAAATGGCTCCATAGAAATATTAATAGAAGCATCTAAAATCCACAAAAAACCAGCAGCTATCCATAATGTTGGAGAATGCGGCAAAAAGAAAAGTGCTACAGAGCTTAAAACGGCTCCAATTAAAAAATATGGTTTTCTTCTTCCCCATCTTACACTCCAAGTTCTATCACTTAAATAACCTATTATTGGCTGTACAAGTAACCCTGTTAAAGGTGCGGCGATCCAAAGCATAGGAATATCATCCTTTGCGGCACCGAGAGTTTGAAAAATTCTAGACATAAACCCACCTTGTAGGGCGAATCCAAATTGTATTCCTAAGAACCCGAAACTCATGTTCCAAATTCCCCAGAAACTTAATTTACGCTTCTTCATTATCGAATATATTAGTTAATATTACGATAAGCGCTACGACTTATCAATACATTTAAAGTGTGAAATGTAAAACTATTGATAAGCTTAATTAGGTGGTAAAGATATAATTTTTTATTTAAAATAATTAAAAATATTTTTTACTCACTCTTTTTTCAGTACTAAAAGACAACTACAAACTAGACTCCCTCACCTTTAAATTACTAGAAATTATCTTTGTTTGAGGTTCTTTAATATTATTTTTATTTTCTATTCTATCAAGCAGTAATTCTGCTGCTTGTTCCCCCATAGTATAGCCATGTTGCACAATGGTGGTAATTGATGGAGACGAATATTCGGAGATCAATCCATCTGTAAATCCAATAACTGAAACATCTTCTGGAATTCGCAAACCTTTTTCTTTTGCTATTCGGATAGCAACAGCAGCATAAATTTCATTTACAGCAAAAATCGCATCAATTTCCTGATCAAACAAAGAGGCTATTTCATCGTACAACACCTTTTCTTCATCTACCTCGGCAATCATTTTTTCATCAATGGCTATCCCATTTTCCTTCAAGGCTCTTTCGTAACCATCTCTACGCAAGGCACCTACAGTAATGTGTTGTGGAGTCGTAATCAAACCGATTTTTTCACACCCCGTTTCTAATAAATATTTTGTCGCTTTATACCCTGCTCCTTTATCATCAACAATTACTTTATCACAATGAATTCGATCATCAACCCGATCAAACATCACCAGTGGGACTTCATCGTTTATTAAGTTTTGAAAATGCAACGATTCATGGTTTTCTAAGGTTTCTTTTGATAATGAAACCAATAAACCATCAACACTACCACTGGTTAAAACCTCTAAATTCTCCACCTCTCTTTTATACGAATTGTTAGAGAAACAGATCATTACATTGTACCCTCTTTCAGTAGCAATACTTTCTACACCGCTGATAACTGTAGAGAAAAAATGGTGGACAATTTGCGGAATGATTACTCCGATCACCTTTGTTTTCTGGCTTCGTAGCTGTAAAGCCAAACTGTTAGGCTTGTAATTACTGTATTTCGCAAAAGCTCTAATTCTTTCTTTTGTTTCGGTACTTATTTCATGACTATCACTCAATGCTTTCGAAACAGTTGAAGTAGAGACTCCTAGTTCCTTTGCAATTGTTTTTATGGTGATTTTTTGCTTCATATTTTGTAAATATCATAAAAAACTAGAGTTAGAATTGCAGAATAATCAAAAATAAATACAAAAGTTGTCAACACGAAACCGTTTTCGTACTGTTTCGTATTTGTTACGTGGATGTTTAATTTATACATTCACACCGTGAAATGTAAAATTATTGTTAACTCAAACATTTAATTTACAGTTATTATATAACAAATTATACATGAAGAAAACTAAATTATTACTCATCGGAATTCTTATGCTATCGTCCTTATCTATGTTTGCACAACAAACACTGACAGGTATAGTTAGAGATTTAACAGCAGGAGAAAACTTACCTGGTGTAAATGTGGTTGTGAAAGGGACCACGAATGGAACTTCCACTGACTTTGACGGAAAATTCCAATTAAAAAATATTAAAACAGGTGATGTTTTAGTATTTTCTTATTTAGGCTACCTAAACAAAGAAGTAACCATTGACATTAATTTTAACATTACGGTTAATTTAACAGAAGACTCTCAAAAATTAGACGAAGTTGTTATTATCGGTTATGGTACTACTACTTTAAAAGATGCTACAGGTTCTGTTGAAGCTATTACAGCTAAAGATTTCACAAAAGGGAACATTGTTACTCCAGAAAACTTATTAAGCGGTAGAGTTGCTGGTGTAAATATCACTACAAGTGGTGCGCCGGGTTCTGGGTCTCAAATTACTATTCGTGGCGGGTCTTCTTTAGGAGCATCAAATGCCCCTTTAATAGTTATTGATGGACTACCTATAGATAATAATGGAACAGCAGGTTCAAGAGGTATTTTAGCAAATATTAATCCAAATGACATCGAATCATTCTCGATTCTTAAAGATGCTTCAGCAACTGCAATCTATGGATCAAGAGCTTCTAATGGTGTTATTATCATTGTAACTAAAAAAGGAAAAAATGAGTTCACACTTGATTATGACACTCAATATAGTTTTGGTAAAGTAACCGATCGAGTTGATGTTTTTTCTGCTGATGAATATAGAGCTTTTGTAAATTCTCAACCTATTTCAGGAACTACATTAGACACTAGTTTATTAGGTACAGCTAATACAAATTGGCAAGACGAAATATTACAATCTACATTATCTACTCAACACAACTTTACTGTTAAAGGTTCAATCCTTAACAAGATCCCTACAAGAGTTTCCTTAGGGTTCTCTAATCAGGAAGGAGCAATTTTAACGTCACAATTTAATAGAGTTAATTTTTCGTTAGCAATGAATCCTACCTTTTTTAAGGATCATTTAAAAATCGGGTTAAATTATAACAGAGCTCATGAAGACAGTAGGTTTGCTGCTGGCGGTATTGGCGCAGCTTTACGTTATGATCCAACACACCCTGTAAGAGTTCCTGGAACTCCGTATGGTGGTTATTACCAACATTACACAACTACTACTGATGGATTTGTTTTATCTAATGGTACTACAAACCCAGTAGCTTCTATTTTACAATCAACCAATACAGGTAATGTTTTTAGACAATACGGGAATTTGAATCTTGATTACAAATTCCATTTCTTACCAGAATTAAAAGCAGTACTTAACTTAGGTTTTGATAAAACAGAAGGGACATACAATAATGTAAGTTCTTTATATGGCCCAAGAAGCTGGAATACAGACGTAAATGGAAATGACTCTAGTGGTTCTCAAAACAGAGAGAACAAACTATTAGACGGGTATTTGAACTATACAAAAACGTTTAACGATATAAAAACAGATCTTACTGCTGGATATTCTTACCAGAAATTTACAAATGCTGGTTTTAATGGACGAAACTTAAGAGATCCTAATGGGATTTCTGATGCATATGCTGCTACAGATGTTGTATTAATTGGATACTTTGGTAGAGCAAACTTTACATTCTTAGAAAAATATTTATTAACCCTTTCTTACAGAAGAGATGGAACCTCTCGTTTTAGCGAAGAAAACAGATGGGGGAATTTTCCTGCTGCCGCTTTTGCTTGGAGAATTAGTGATGAAGACTTCTTAAAAGACTCTAAGGTTATCTCTGAATTAAAACTAAGAGCTAGTTATGGAATTACTGGACAACAAGACATCCCTAATAATGAAATATATTTGAGTACGTACAGATTTGGAAACACCAACTCTCGTTATATTTTTGGTGGAAACCCAATACAATCAACAATACCACAAGCAATAAACCCTGATATTAAATGGGAAGAAACTGCAACTTTAGAATTTGGTTTAGACTATGGTTTGTTTGATAATAAATTTACTGGATCTATTGGTGTGTTTCAAAAAAACTCAACAGATTTATTATTTAATGCTCCCGTAGCAGATGGATCTAACTTTACTAATAGTATTGTACAAAATATTGGGGAGCTAGAAGTTAAAGGATTGGAATTTACATTAAATACAGACATCATCAAAAATGATGACACAAATTGGAACTTAAATTTCAATGCCACGTATTTAGATCGAAAAATAAAGAAACTTGCCTTAGGACAAGATGTAACAACCGGAGGCGTTGCTGGAGGAACTGGTAATACAGTTCAACTTTTTAGAGAAGGCTTTGCCCCGAACTCTTTTTATGTATACAAACAATTGTACGATACTGCAGGTAATCCTATTGAAGGAGCTTACCTTGATAGAACAGGAGATGGGATTATTAATGGAGAAGATCGCTATTTAAAAGAAAGCCCAGGAGCTGATGTTACCTTAGGGATGCAATCTAGCTTTAGTTATAAAAATTTCGATATCGCTTTTAACTTAAGAGCAAGTATAGGAAACTACAATTACAACAATGTTAATTCATCTCAAGCTCAGTTATCATTATTACAAGATAACGCTGTACTTGGAAACATTCCTACTTCTGTATTAGACACCAACTTTAAAGTAACTTCTGATGTCATTTTATCAGACATGTATATAGAAAACGCCTCTTTTTTAAAGATGGACAATATCACATTAGGTTATACTTTTGATAGACCATTCAAAGCATTTACTACGAACAGTGTTAGACTTTGGGCAGGAGTACAGAACGTATTTACTTTAACCAATTACTCAGGTTTAGATCCTGAGGTATTTAATGGTATTGATAATTTAATTTTCCCAAGATCAAGAACCTTCTTATTAGGTGCAAACATTAAATTTTAATTATTATGATGATGAAAACAACTTTTAAAATAACAAAAATTTGTACACTAGTGTTGGTAATGATATTATCATTTACATCTTGTACAGAAGATTTAGATATTACACCTTTAGATGATCAAACCTTATTGGGTGAAGATTTTTTCAAAAATGAGACCGCTTATAAAGAACTTTTAGGAGGTGTATACGCTAATCTATCTTTAACAGGAATTGATGGACCTGGTAGCTCAACAATTCAAGGTTTAGATGCAGGAACAAGTCAATTTGGAAGAGTATTAATGTACCTACAAACATTATCAGCAGATCAAATGATTTGGTCTTACGAAAATGATCCTGGAACAAGAGAAATTCAACGAAACATTTGGACCGCTCAAAACCCATTATTAACAGGAATGTTTGGTAGAACTCATAATACTATTTCGTATGCAAACAATTTCCTTAGAGAAACCACAGATGCAAAGCTAGAGGCAAGAAACGTTTCTAGTTCAACTCGAACAGAAATAAAAACTTACAGAGCAGAAGCGCGTTTGTTAAGAGCCATGTCTTATTATTATATGATGGATATTTTTGGGAAAGCTGCTTTTATTACTGAGGATGATGCTATAAATTCTTTACCAAAACAGTATGACAGAGCACAATTATTTACGTTCGTAGAATCTGAATTAAAAGAAATCGATGCGGATTTAAAAGACCCAATGCAAAATGAACATGCTAGAGCTGATAAAGCAGTAGCTTGGATGATCTTAGCAAAAATCTATTTAAATGCAGAAGTCTACACTGGTAATGAACGTTACACAGATTGTTTAACATACACAGAAAAAATAATTGGTGGAGGATTTTCTTTAGCGAGTGAATACGGTCATAACTTTATGGCAGATAACAATACAAACTCTGCAACAAATGAAATTATTTTCCCTTTAATTTCTGATGGAATTTTCACACACAATTATGGGCCAACTACTGTTATGATTAATGGAGAAGTAGGTAGTTTAGAAGCCAATGGCGCAGCTTTAGGAGTTGGAGCTGGTGGTTGGGGAGGCGCTTTACGATTAAGAAAACAATTTGTCCAACTATTTGATGGAGCTACCTTTTCTACAGACGCAAGAAATACCATTATTTCTGGATCTCGAAATATAGAAATTACAGATATATCTGACAGAGATACAGGATACATCCTAACAAAATGGTCTAATGCTACTTCAACTGGTGGAGTTGGATCTAATGAGACTTTTGTAGATACCGATTTTCCTTTATTTAGATTGGCAGATGTATACCTAATGTATGCAGAAGCTCATTTAAGAGGTGGTGGTGGTACTGCAGCAATTGCAGCAGGTTATTTATCAGATCTAAGAACAAGAGCAAACAACACCAATACTATATCTTCAGGTGATTTAAGTTTAAATTTAATTTTAGACGAAAGATCTAGAGAGCTACATTGGGAAGCACACAGACGTCAAGATCTAATTAGATTTGGCAAATTTACTGGAGGAAGTTACAATTGGGCATGGAAAGGAAATGGTAGTAATGGTATTTCTTTACCAAGCCATTTCGATGTATATCCTATTCCATCTTCAAGCTTAGCATCTAATCCAAATTTAACTCAAAACACAGGGTATTAATCCTTTAAATTATAAATGATGAAAAACATAAAAAAAATATCGGTGTCTATAGCTTTTGCGATGATACTGCTTATCTTTAATTCTTGTGATGACAATGATGATTTATTTGAAATCAGTAGCCCTACCGCTCCTGTATTATCTGAATTATCAATTACAAATATTGAGTTAGATCCAGTAAACGTATCTAATCCAATTATTACCTTAAACTGGCAACAATCAGATTATGGTGTACAGGCTTCTATAAATTATGAGATTCAGTTTGCAAACGATGTCGACTTTACAACACCAGTAACAGCTGCTACAATAAACGGAAACAATAACATCACGTTTTCAGTTAATGAATTAAACAGTAATGCAGGTTCAGTAGGATTGCCACCTTTTAAGTGGAATACAATGTATGCAAGAGTCATAGCAACTATTGGAACACAATCTAGCGATCCGAGTATTTCTAACGTGATTCAATTTGATGTAAACCCATATTTTAACTATCCTTTTAAAGACTACTATTTAGTAGGTGACGCAACTGCTCCAGGCTGGAATCCAGACAACACCAATCCTGCTTTATTTAGAGATGCAGCCAATAGTAAAAAATACACCTATACTGGTTATTTTGCTGATGGACATGTGAAGGTTTTAGAAATACTGGGACAATGGCAACCACAATGGGGTACTAATGACGGAACAACATTGTCTGTTAATGATGGAACAGGCTCAGATCCTGGAACATTTGCTGTGCCTTCTGGCGCAGGTTTTTACACCTTTGAAATGGATTTTGGGGCAAATACCTTTAGCTATTCTACTTATGATGCTAGCTCTGCAACTGATTACACAAGCATGTCAGTACAAGGATCTGCTACACCAAGTGGCGCTACCCCAACGGTAATCAACCAATTAGCTCATGATGGTCATATCTGGTATGCAAGGAGTATTCATTTAGTTCCTGGAGATTTACAATTTATTACAAATACGAGCTCTGTTTGGGCAGACACAACATCGTTTTCTGGAACAGCTACAGAAAACGGAGGAAATATCCCTGTTGTTGTAGAAGATGATTATGATGTTTGGTATAATGATTTAACAGGGAGCTATATCTTAATTCCACTTAATCTATAATTTAATAAAAGACACAATGAAAACATATATAAACAAATTAAGTTTCTTATTGATTTTACTAGTTTTAAGTGCTTGTGAAAAAGAAGATCACTTAACAATCATTAGTCCAGAGCCTGCATTTACTTTAGAAGCACCTGGAATTAGCAACGTATTTTTAAACTATGGATTAATAGACAATCCTGCATTCACCATTGTTTGGAAAGATAATTTATCTGGTAGTTCTACTTATGATGTAGAAATGTCTACAGATTTAGAATTTACAACAGCTATTCCTTTAGGGAATTCTGATACAAATTCATTTTCTATGACCGTTGGTGAGTTTAACACAGCCATTAAAAATGCTGGGGTAAGCACTTTTAAAGATATTGCTATTTACTTAAGAATTAAATCTGGGTCATTCACTTCCAATCCGATTCTATTATTAGTAACTGCATATCCAACAAATCCACCAGTAATAACAGATCCAATTGCTGGAGATAGCTATACGCTATTGATTACAGCGCAAGACGATGCTGCAATGACTGTTAATTGGACAGACGGTGTTTTAGAATCAACATTAGATGTGGCCGTAAGTTATAGTTTAGAAATTGCAGAAGACGGAACTAGTTTTGCTGCTCCAATTGCCATAAAAAATGTAACCAACCTTGACAATTTAAGTATTACTCATAAAGAATTTAACAACGCTGTATTAGCGGCTAACTTAGTTCCTGATGTTACAAAAAACATTGATATGAGAGTTAAAGCAACCATGACAAATACTGCAGGAAATGTATTGGAAAGAACTTCTGATGTTATTTCGATTTCAGTAACAGCATTCGGAATTGTGGCGCCTGATAATTTATTTATGGTAGGTTCTCATAACAACTGGAACAATGCAGATGCAACTCAGCAATTTAAACATGATGGGAATGGTGTTTTCACCAAAGTTCAAGTTTTTGGAGCCAATTCAGAATTTAAATTGTTACCTAATTCTGGTTCTTGGGATGGTGATTGGGGTGAAGACAAAACGAATGCAGGTAAAATTGTTCAAGATGACGAACAAAATATTAAAGTTGCAGATGCAGGTTCGTATTTGGTAACTATAGATTACAATACTTTGTCATACACTTTAACCAATGTCACAACATTGTTTGCTGTAGGCTCACATAACAACTGGAATAATACAGATGCTTCTCAAGAATTTTATTCTTCAGGAAATGGTGTCTTTACAAAACTTATGACGTTTGATGCTGGCTCTGAATTTAAATTATTGCCTAATTCTGGTTCTTGGGATGGTGATTGGGGTGAAGATCCTGCAAAAGCAGGTGGAATTGTACAAGATGGTGAATCGAACATCAAAGTAACTGATGCGGGCACCTATGTTGTAACAGTAGATTTCACCAATTTAAGCTTTAATCTTAAAGAAGTTCCTACAGATTTATTTTTAGTAGGATCACCAAACTCTTGGAACAATGCAACGGCTCCGGCTTTTACAAAATTATCGGATGGTTTATTTGAGCTATCAATTACACTTGCAGATTCAGACGAATTTAAATTCTTACCTGTTCAAGGTTCTTGGGACAATGATTGGGGAGAAAGCAAGGAACACGCAGGGATGCTTGTCAGAGATGATGAAAACAATGTGAAATCACCTGGAAATGGAACCTACACCATTACCGTAGATTTTAACAAAGGAACAGTCACAGTACTGTAATTATTTGAAAACTATCAAAGGCTGCATAACAAAATTATGTAGCCTTTGTTTTTTTAAAGCTATATTCCATGAAAAAAATTACTTTATTATTTGTTTTGATAACCACGCTAGGTTATAGTCAAGTAACAATTACTCCAAATCCTTTTGGTGTAGATCAATCTATTACTATTACTATAGATGCTAACAGTACAGCTACAAATTCTAATGGATTTTCGAATCCTGCCAAAGTATATATGCATTCTGGTGTAGGACCTAGTACAAATCCATGGACTTATACAGTTGGAAATTGGGGTACTGATGACGGAGTTGGCAAAATGACAAATAATAATGATGGAACTTGGAGTATTACCATAACACCAGAAACGTATTACAGTTTAACGACTGTACAAGCAAGTACGATAACAAAAATGGGGCTCGTTTTTAGAAATGAAAATGGATCTCAAGAATTTAAAGACAACGGTAATACCGATTTCTTTTTTAACGTTGGGCTTTTTCAAGTAGAATTAACCGCTCCAACTCAAGATATTACTACCTTAACCTCAGGGCAAAATTTATCTATTACTGCAACATCTTCACAAGTAGCAGATTTTGTATTAAAAGCAAATGGTACAACTATAAACACATCAAACAATACAACATCGTACAGTTTTTCGCATACTGTAATTGAAAATACCGACTACATTTTAGAGGTAACTAAAGGAAGTGATGTTATTACAAAGACGTTTCACGCTATTGTTTCTATCACTGAACAATCGGTACCAGCAAATATGAAAGACGGTATTAATTTAGATGCGAATGATGCTACAAAAGCAACGCTGGTTTTCTATGCACCAACTAAAAACACTGTTCATTTAATTGGCGATTTTAACAATTGGCAAGTAAACAACACCTATCTATTAAAAAAAGACACCGCAAAAGATCGATTCTGGATAGAACTTACTGGTTTAACCGCACAAACAAATCACATGTATCAATATGTAGTAGATGGAAATATGAGCATTGCCGATCCGTATTCTACTATTATTTTATCAGAAAGCAATGATCAATATATTAACAATACTACCTATCCTGATTTACCTCAATATCCAATAGGAAAAACAAATCATGCAGTAACTTTATTAAGAACTGGTGACACTCCCTATATTTGGCAAACAACAAATTTTCAGAAACCTGCGAAAACAGATTTAGTAATTTACGAATTGCTCATAAGAGATTTTGACAATTTACATAGTTATGATGCTGTAAAAGCAAGATTAGATTATCTGCAAAATTTAGGTATTAATGCCATAGAATTTATGCCAGTTATGGAGTTTGATGGAAATGAATCTTGGGGATACAACCCTTCTTTTCATATGGCATTAGACAAATATTACGGCAATACGACTTCTTTTAAACAATTAATTGACGAATGTCATGCCAGAGGAATCGCAATCATCATTGATGTTGCTTTTAATCATGCTAGTGGTCAAAACCCATATTACAGAATGTGGAATACAGACAACGGTGGTTATGGTGGTCAGGCAAGTGCAGACAGCCCCTTTTTTAATCAGACAGCAACACATTCTTATAGTGTATTTAACGACTTTAACCATAGTAAACAAGCAGTTAAAGACTATGTAAAAAGAGTTTCTCAATATTGGATTGACGAATATAAAATAGATGGATTTCGATGGGATTTAACCAAAGGTTTTACTCAAAACTGTTCGTCATCTGACGAAAGTTGTACAGGAAGTTACCAAGCAGATAGAGTCGCTGTTTTAAAAGAATATGCAGATTATCAATGGGAAAAAGATTCTGATTTCTATGTCATATTTGAACATTTAGGAGGAAATACAGAAGAAAAAGAATGGTCAGAATACCGTTTAGGAGAAGGGAAAGGGATTATGCTATGGGGAAATCATAACCATCAATATAATCAGAATACTATGGGCTTTGGCTCTGATGCAGATTTCTCTTGGATTTCTTACAAAAAGAGAGGTTGGTCTGTACCTGCAAATGTTAGCTATATGGAAAGTCATGATGAACAACGATTGATGTATAAAAACTTACAATTCGGGAATTCTAATGGCAGTTATAATGTAAAAACCTTAACTACAGCTTTAGACAGACAAAAAATAGCAGGTGCATTTTATTTCACTATTCCTGGCCCAAAAATGATTTGGCAATTTGGAGAGTTAGGTTACGACATTGATATAGATCACCAAGGAAGAACTGGCAACAAGCCTATTTTATGGAACTATTTTGATGATCCTAACAGAAAAGAACTATACAATACTTGGTCTAAACTGATTCAATTAAAACTTACGTATGAAATTTTTGAAACTTCAGATTTCACATTAGATGTTGGTAATTCTAACGGTTTAAAAAAGATTCATTTAACAGATCCTACAGCAACAGATATTCAATCAGTAGTAATTATTGGAAATTTTGGGGTTACCGCACAAAATATTGCACCCAACTTTCAACAAACAGGAGTTTGGTATAATTTATTAGATGATAATTCAATTATTAATGTTGCAACCACCACTTCATTAATTTCTTTAGCTCCTGGTGAGTTTAAAGTATACGGAAACAAACCTGCTGTTTTAGCTACTGATGATTTTCTTTTAGAAGATGCTAATTCTTTGAAATTGTTCCCAAATCCTAGTTCATCTACATTTTACATCAATAAAGAGGCACATAAAGTGCAACTTTTTGATATTACTGGTAAAAATGTAAAAACCTTTACGGGTGATTTTTCTAAAAATCATGGGTTTGATATTAACGAATTGAACACAGGGATCTATTTCATAAAGATTAAGACAGCGGATACAACAATCACTAAAAGATTTATCAAGAATTAATTATTGATAAATTTTTCAGAATTCTATGCACTAAAGATTAAGCAATATACACAGCAATAACAATTGCACAAATTGCTAACCCAGCGGTTTTTAAATGTTTCCAAGGTATTATATCTATTTGATTTGTATATTCTTGCACATAAGCTTCTTTTCTTGGATTTATTCTCCCTATAATTAACATGACTACCACATTCATAACAAATAGAATTGCATCACATCTAAAAAGTGTGGATATGCTTTGGTATTGATAGTTAATCAATTTAGCAAAAATTGACAGAAAGTTTCGCACCACATAATTAGACAATTACTAAACAAATAACTAGATGCATTCTTATAGTACTGTGCTTTACTTTTCGGTAAACTTATATCTGGAGAAGTATATTCTCAAGCTTTTCCAATGAGAAAGGTTTTTGCAGAACAAAATCAATAGTATGTTTTTCTTTAGCTTTTTCATCAATATTCCATCCTGTCACTGTTACAATTTTTATTGTGTTTCCAAAATCTTTCCTAATAGCTTCTATCAACTCCCATCCATTCATTTCAGGCATACCAATATCTGTAAATACAATATCATAAGTGTTTTTATTAAGGTGTTTTAAGGCATTCTTTCCACTATTTGCAATAGTACATTTGTGCCCCATTAACTCTACCAATTCACAAACACCATCAGTTATAATGGCATCATCATCTACCCACAGAACACTAAATGACTTTTTGGCTTTCGATTCATTTTCACGAACTACTTTAGTTTCATTGTAATCCCCTATTGGAAAAACCATTTCAATAGTAGTCCCTTTATCTAATTCAGATGATTTAACAGCTACAATCCCATTGTATTTCCTTACTGTACTAAAAACGCCACTCATTCCTAGACCTCTACCTAATTTAAATCCTTTAGTCGAAAAGAACGGTTGAAATATTTTTGATTTGGTTTCTTCATCCATTCCTACACCTGTATCAGTAAAAGTTGCGAATACGCCTTCAGGTTTTATACCAGTTTTAATAATAATGTCTCCTCCATCAGGCATTGCCTCAACGCTATTCTTAATTAAATTATAGACAGCTAATTTTAAATCTCCACTATTACAATTAATTTTCGGAATTTCCCCAAAATCAGTTACAATACTTATCTTCAGCCCTTCTTTTTCCACACCATCTTTCCAAAGGGGACGTGACTGACTCAAACTTTCTTCTATCAAAGCATTAAAATCTATAGATTGAGTGTTTTTATTTACATGCTCTGTATCACCAAATTTTTGTAATGCACTAACCCTGTCGGCAACATCATTTATAATAGATCCAATGTTTTTCAACCCTATTAGTGCTTTATCTGGCATATCTTTTTGAAGCTTAATAATTTCTAAATTCCCTACCATCTGCTGTAATGAATTATTAAAATCATGGGCTATAGAAGAAGACATTTCACCTACTGCTTTAAGCCTTTGAAGCTTGACTTGAGAGCTAATATCTTGACAAGTACCATGAATAGCAATGGTTTTTCCATTTGCATCAACTACTGGGTTGGCAATTCTAATTACCTCTTTAATACTGCCATCATTACTTATGATTCGGTGTGGATATGTATATCCAAGACCAGATTCTAAAGCCTTCTTTGATAAACGGTCTAGCTCTGGAAGATCATCGGGATGAATTTTCTTTCGATATTCATCAAATAATTTTTCTGGGGGGACCTTTTTCAATTCAAAAATACTGTAAAGCTCACGTGACCAAGTAGACCTAAACGACTCAACATCATACTCCCAACTCCCAATCCTAGTGATTGTTTGTGCCATATTCAAACGCTTTTCACTTTCTTTTAATTCACGCAGAAGCACTACCTTCTCTGAGAGAGACTTTTTTACTTTCTCCTTTGCGATATTACTTTCAGTAATATCATGTGCAATACCTAGAAGCTGAACAACCCTACCTGTAGAATCTTTAATAGGAACAACCCTTATTTCTCCATGGCGTTCACCTGAGGGTAAATGAGCTATTTCAAAGTAATGTATCGTCTCACCATTATTATAAACCTCTGTGTACTTAGACCTTACCAACTCATGTGATGCTGGAGGGAGAACCTCTTCTAGTAAATTGCCTTCTACATTTTGACGACTAAGACCAGTAACAAATATAAAAGGCTCATTGATAGAAATAAACCTAAAATTTATTTTCTCGCTTGTTACTTCTATATTAATCAACCATATCGAATCTATGGTGTTATTATAAATTAAGTTTAATTGATGTTCATTTGCTATTAACAATCTTTTAGATTCTTTTACCAAATTTTCTGCATCATTTTTAGTTTTCAAGAGGTCTATTTGCAACCGTTTTTTCTTTATTAAATCTATGCGGGAAATAATAATCAAAACGAAAACTGTAAGACTTGAAAAAAGCCCCCCCCATAAAATATATTTTTTTGTTAGACTTATACTTTGTTTCATTCTCTCATTACTTTCGGTCATTCCCTCTTTTTTCTGCATCTCCATCCTGAAAATAACTTCTCGAATATCATCCATTACTCGTTTACCCAATCCTTCAACAATAATATTCATTACCTCCTCTACATCTCCTTTCTTCTTTAAGAAAATTGTTTTATCTAATTCCGCCTTTTTTAAAGTAATAAGGGTTTTTAATGAGTCTATCCTAGACACATGTAATATAGAATTTGATGCATCATTAAGTTCATAAAGTTCGGCAATCATTTTTGCACTTTCTCGAACCCCAATATCATAAGGTTCAAGATAACTTTTCTTTCCTGTAATGACAAAGCCTCGCTGTCCGGTTTCTGCATCTTGCATCGCAGACAAAGTTTTGTTCAAGGTTTTCACTACTTTATTAGTGTACACTTGCAATCTTTGGTTTTCAGTCAATTGATTTATACTTTGAAAAGAAAGCACTGAGATTATGATTAACACAATCACAACAGCTCCCATAGCGAAAAAAAATTTATTTTCTATTTTCATCTTAAATTACATCTGTTTTAGTGGGGGGGGAAAATCGATGCGATGATCCTAATATTGATTTGAAATCATTTCTATTCATGAAATCAACCTAGCTAAAGATAATCAAAAAAAAATTAAACAAATTACCAATACAAGTTAATATACTAATAGTCAATAAATTCATAAAACGCAATGTGCTTTTCATTAAATTAGAAAAGGAATTATAGCAATTCGCTATAATAGTGTGTATTCTAATCTAAAATAAAAATGCTATGGGGTGATTTAGGTCTATCAAAAAGATACTCAATACAGATCCTACAGCTACGGATATTCAATCAGTAGAATTATTGGTAATTTCGGGCAAACCTCACAAAGTATTGCATCAAACTTCCAACAAACAGGAATTTGGCATCATTTATTAGATGACAATTCAATTATTAATGTTGCGACAACCGCTTCATTAATTTCTTTAGATCTGGGGGAGTATAAAATATATGGAAACAACCCTGCTGTTTTAGCAACTAATGATTCTCATTTAAACGATATTAAGTTCTTTAAAACTATTTTCTAATCCAAGTTCAAATACATTTTACATCAATAAAAAAGTAAAAAAAGTGCACCTTTTTGATATTACTGATAAAATGTAAAAACCTTTACAGGTGATTTTTCAAAAAATAACGGATTCAATATCATAAAGACTAAGACAGAGGATACAACAATCACTAAAAAATTCATCAAGAATTAATTCTTGATGAATTTTTTAGAATTCTATGTACTAAGGATTAAGCAAAATAGACATACACAGCAATAACAATTGCACAAATTGTTAATCCGGCTGTTTTTAAATGTTTCCACGGAGTAATATCTACTTGATTTGTATATTCTTGCACATAAGCTTCTTTTCTTGGGCTTATTCTCCCTATAATTAACATGATTACCACATTCATAACAAATAGAATTGCCATCACATCTAAAAAGTGTGGATATGCTTTTGTTTTAATCAGTTTTACTTTGTCATTAAATTTTTTAGATAAATCAAAAAGTGCATTATATTCTTTCGTTTTTTTATTTTTGAAAGCAAACCCTCTAGTTTTCCCTAAATTATTAGATACTTTTTCTATCAATTCAGAACTTGTTCCTGATAACTTTAATTCTAATAGACTTTTTGATAACACATCTATTGTTTTATTACCATCTAATGTTGCCATCTCATTATTAATTCTTTCAGCTAAAACAATTAATTCAGTTTTGTTTGATTCTAAGTCTTTGTTTTCATAGTACGGTTTCATCCCAAATTGACTTATTATGTATAATAACGACCCTAAAACTAAGGCGATTTTGGCTGCTTTTGCTGGCACTCTTTTAGTTAGGTAACCAACAACAATAATCGTTAGAATTGGAATACTATAAATTCCATTTACTTCTTGTAAATAAGCAAACAAACTACCTGCATTGGCTATCATTGGTGCGATAAACATTGAAGCAATTGCCAATATTACTCCAAATATTTTCCCATATTTAACAACCGTTTTTTCATCGGCATCTTTATTAATGTGTTGTTTGTAGATATCTATCCCAAAAAGAGTAACAGAGCTATTTAACACACTATTAAAAGAACTTAAAATAGCACCAAACAAAACAGCTGCAAAGAAACCTAATAAGTAAGGTGGAAGTACTTCTCCCACCAACATTGGATATGCTTGATCGGCATTTTCTAAACTTCCACTATACATATGGTATGCTATCAAACCAGGTAATACAACTATAATTGGGCCTAGTATTTTAATAAAAGAAGCCAACAGTAACCCTTTCTGCCCTTCTTCTAAACTTTTAGCTCCTAAAGCTCTCTGTATAATTTGCTGATTGGTTCCCCAATAAAACAATTGTACCAACATCATTCCTGTAAATATGGTATAAAACGGAACAGGATCTGTTTCACCTCCCATTGATTTAAACTTGTCAGGATTTTCTGTGACCAATATAGATAAGCCATCCATCATACTTCCATCTCCAATTGCCATTAATCCGAATATCGGAATTAACAACCCTCCAACTAACAACCCAATTGCATTGATAGAATCTGAGACAGCCACAGCTTTCAAGCCTCCAAACACAGCATATATTGAACCAATTATTCCAATTCCCCAAACACATACCCAAATAGATTGTGTGTGAGAAATACCCATCATTTCTGGCACATTAAACATTCCACTAATTGCCAATGCTCCTGAATATAAAATTACCGGAAGCAATACAATTACATAACCAGATAGAAATAAACCAGATGTTAACGTTTTTGTTGCTACATCAAATCTTTTTGATAAAAACCCTGGTACAGTTGTTAATCCGCCTTTTAAGTATCTTGGTAGTAAGAATACTGCTGTAACAACCATGGCAATTGCCGCCAACGTTTCCCACACCATGACAGACAATCCACTTTCATAAGCAGATCCATTTAGTCCAACTATTTGTTCGGTAGATAAATTGGTTAACAATAATGATCCTGCTATTACACCCGCTGTTAAGCTTCTTCCTCCTAAAAAATAACCATCTGAAGAGTTTTCATTGGTTTTACGAGTTGCTAAATAAGAAATGATTGCTACTAAAAGTGTAAAGCCAAGAAAAGTTAAGATTTGCATATATTTTTGTCTTAAGTTAGTGGTAATTCAATTGAATTTGAAATTTACTTAAATAAAACAGAATCTCAACTATTTTACACTCAAATAGATAATTTACTACAACAGTTTAATAATTTCTTTTAGGATTGGGTTTCTATTTTTAGAATTCCAAACAACAGAAAGCATTGTTTTCTGTTTGATTTTTTTCAATTCGATAAATTTAATTTTTCCATTATAATTTTCTGCCAATGATTGCGGAATAATAGAAATCCCAAAGTTGTTTTCTACCAACTTATAGATAGAACCTGAATGTATTGTATTATGAGATATGATTGGAGAGAAGCCACTATCATCAAATATTTGCATTACTTTTTCATAATAAGTAGAGCTATATGTTGGGTCAAAAAGAATAAATGAATCTTTCTTAAACTGCGCTAAACTCTTAAAGTTACTTTCATCAATTGGGTGCTCTTTTGGTAACACCAAACAAAATGATTCTTTTAAAATTGATTTTACTTCTAACCCTTTCGGAATTCTATCTAACCGAACAAACCCTAAATCAATATCAAAAGACAACAAACCATCAATCTGTTTTTGATTGTCCATTTCCTTCAAACTAACAACTACATTTTGGTGCTCTTTTTCAAATTCTAATAATAGATTCGGAATTATTTGCTGCATTGCCGAGCCTACATAACCAAATTTTAAATCTCCGCTTTTACCATCGTTCAATAGTTTTGCATGATTTAACGTGTGTTCAATCGTTTTTAAATTAATGGTTAATTCTTTTTTCAAATATTCACCCGCTTTGGTCAATAGTACTTTTCTGTTATGCCTCTCAAAAAGCACAACACCTAAATCATCTTCCATTTGCTTAATCTGTCTACTCAATCCTGGCTGAGAAATAAACAATCTTTCTGCAGCTTTTCTAAAGTGCAAATCTTCTGCTACAGCTAAAAAATATCTAATATGTCTTAATTCAATTTGATAACCCATGGTTATTAATAGCTTATTTAAATAGTCTTATTAGTTATCAAAAATAAGAATAACTTTGTTATGAACATCAGATACTTCAAAAAATGACATTTAAATACGGAATAGATCAACTTACGGTAGACAAAGTAATTGCAATTGCACAAGGAACATTACAGGCTGAATTAACAACCGAAACCATTACAATAGTAAAAAACTGTAGAGCTAAAGTAGAAACCATGGCCAGTGGAGACAAAGCTGTTTACGGAATAAATACAGGTTTTGGACCTTTGTGTGATGTACAAATCACTCCAGCTGAAACTAGCAAACTACAAGAAAACTTATTGATTACACACGCCGTTGGTGTTGGAAATCCGATTGATAAAGAATTGTCTAAAATCATGATGATCTGTAAAGTGCACGCTTTATGTCAAGGGTTTTCTGGCGTTCGTGTAGAACTGATCGAACGTATTTTATATTTTATAGAACATGATTTAAACCCAATTGTACCTGAACAAGGTTCTGTTGGTGCTTCTGGTGATTTAGCGCCATTATCACATTTATTTTTGCCGTTATTAGGTGAAGGTGATTTTTGGATTGGAGATGAAATCATTCATGCAAAAGAAGTATTGGCAAATCATAACTTAGCTCCTTTAACTTTAGAAGCAAAAGAAGGATTGGGTTTAATTAACGGAACACAATTTATTTTAGCACACGCTATCAAAGGATTGCAAAAAATGGAATATTTGTTAGACTTGGCAGATGTTTCTGGAGCGATGAGCTTAGAAGGTTTCCAAGGAAGCGCTTCTCCTTTTAAAGAAGAATTGCATAAAATAAGGCCTTTTAAAGGAAACTTAAAAGTAGCAGAACGCATGCGCATGTTATTGGCAGGTTCTCAGAATGTAGAAAATCATTTGGATTGCGAACGTGTTCAAGACCCATATTCTATGCGTTGTATGCCACAGGTACATGGTGCTTCAAGAAATGCCTATTACCATTTAAAAGAATTGGCAGAAATTGAAATGAATTCGGTTACTGATAATCCGATTGTATTGAGTGAAACGGAAGCTATTTCTGGTGGAAACTTCCACGGACAACCTTTAGCAATGGCTTTAGATTATGGTTCTATTGCTGCTTCTGAATTAGGAAATATTGCAGACAGACGTTGTTATTTATTACTAGAAGGAAAATATGGATTGCCAAGATTATTAACTGAAGCAGGTGGATTAAATTCAGGTTTTATGATTCCACAATATACAACTGCAGCTTTGGTTACAGAAAATAAATCGTTGTGCTTCCCTCCTTCTGCGGATAGCGTTCCAACATCTTTAGGACAAGAAGATCATGTTTCTATGGGAAGTATTTCTGGACGACAGTTCAACCAAATATTAGGAAATATTGAAAAAATATTGGCTATCGAATTGATGTATGCTACACAAGCAATGGAGTTTAGAAGACCAAATACTTTCTCTACTATTATTGAAGAGAACTTCAAAATCATCAGAGAAAAAGTAGCAAAACTAGAAGATGACCGTATTTTAAAAGACGACATCTACGCAATGATTGAATTGGTAAAAAACAAATCTTTAATAGTTAAATAATAAAGACATGAGCTTTAAAGAACAAATAGCACAAGGAATTCCAACTGAGATTCCAGCAAAAAGAGCATATCCTGCGAATGCAAATAGAGCACCGAAGAGAAAAGATATTTTATCTGTAGAAGAAAAACAATTAGCAATCAGAAATGCATTACGTTATTTCCCTGCTGATTGGCACGAGGAATTAGCTGCTGAATTTGCAGAAGAGCTGAAAGAATATGGTAGAATCTACATGTATAGATTCAAGCCTGATTATAAAATATTCGCAAGACCAGTTTCTGAATATCCTGCAAAAACATCGCAAGCAGCAGCGTTAATGTTGATGATTCAAAACAACTTAGACCCTGCAGTTGCACAGCATCCTGAAGAATTAATTACCTATGGTGGTAACGGTGCTGTTTTTCAAAATTGGGCACAATACTTATTGGTGATGCATTATTTATCAATAATGACAGATGAACAAACCTTGCATTTGTATTCTGGACATCCAATGGGATTATTCCCTTCGTCAAAAAATGCACCTAGAGTAATTGTAACCAACGGAATGATGATTCCTAATTATTCTCAACCAGATGATTGGGAGAAATTCAATGCATTAGGTGTTACGCAATATGGACAAATGACAGCAGGTTCATTTATGTATATCGGACCACAAGGAATTGTACACGGAACAACGATTACAGTAATGAATGCATTCAGAAAAATCTTACCAAAAGGAGAAACTCCAGCTGGAAAAATATTTTTAACAGCAGGTTTAGGTGGAATGAGTGGCGCACAACCAAAAGCAGGGAATATTGCTGGTTGTATTACGATAGCTGCTGAGGTAAACTCAAAAGCAGCAACAAAAAGACACGAACAAGGTTGGGTTGATGTATTGATTGACAATATGGACGAACTGCTATCCAGAGTTAGACAAGCTCAAAAAACTAACGAAGTTGTTTCCATTGCCTACATTGGAAATGTTGTAGAAATATGGGAACGTTTTGATACTGAGAACATTCATATTCATGTTGGATCTGATCAAACTTCATTACACATTCCTTGGACAGGTGGTTATTATCCTATTGATATTTCTTACGAAGAATCAAATCGTTTAATCAGAGAAGAACCAGAAGCCTTTAAAGTTCAAGTTCAAGAAACATTAAGAAGGCATGCAGCTGCAATTAACAACCACACAGCAAAAGGAACCTATTTCTTTGATTACGGAAATGCTTTTTTACTAGAAGCTTCAAGAGCAGGTGCAGATGTAATGGCAGATAATAATATTGATTTCAGATACGCATCTTATGTACAAGATATTCTTGGCCCTATGTGTTTCGATTATGGTTTTGGTCCTTTCCGTTGGGTTTGCGCCTCAGGGAAACCAAAAGATTTAGATGCAACTGATGATATTGCTGCAACTGTTTTGCAAGAGATTATGGAAAATTCTCCAGAAGAAATTCAATTGCAAATGCAAGACAATATCACTTGGATTAAAGATGCCAAAAAGAATAAAATGGTGGTTGGATCTCAAGCACGTATTTTATATGCGGATGCAGAAGGACGAACTAAAATTGCCGAAGCGTTTAACAATGCAATAGCAGCTGGCAAAATTGGACCCGTTGTTTTAGGGAGAGATCATCATGATGTAAGTGGAACAGATTCTCCATATAGAGAAACGTCTAACATTTATGACGGAAGTAAATTTACTGCAGATATGGCAATACATAATGTAATTGGCGATAGTTTTAGAGGTGCTACTTGGGTTTCTATTCACAACGGCGGTGGCGTTGGCTGGGGAGAAGTAATGAATGGTGGTTTCGGAATGTTATTAGATGGAACAAAAGAAGCAGAAACTCGTTTAAAAAGCATGCTTTTTTATGATGTAAATAACGGAATAGCACGTAGAAGTTGGGCTAGAAATGATGAAGCTATTTTCGCAATCAAACGCGAAATGGAAAGATCTCCAAATTTAAAGGTAACTTTACCGAACTTGGTAAAGGACGAATTGTTAAACGACTTATTTTAATGGCTACATTATTTAAAAACATCAAAGAATTAATTCAGGTTAGAACTGAATCAGTTTCATTTCTTTCTGGGAAAGAAATGAACAAATTACCAACCATTAAAAATGGTTTTTTAGTTGTTGAAAATGGTTTAATCGCTAATTTCGGATTAATGGATAATTGTCCAACAGACAATTTTTCTGAAATAATTGATGCGACCGGGAAAATGATCTTACCGTCTTGGTGTGATTCTCATACACACATTGTGTATGCAGGAAACAGAGAAGGAGAATTTGTAGACCGAATTAACGGATTATCTTATGAAGAAATTGCCAATAATGGTGGTGGAATTTTAAATTCAGCTAAGAAATTACAGGAAACATCTGAAGAAGAGTTGTATCAACAAAGTAAAATTCGTTTAGAAGAAGTAATGCAATTAGGAACTGGAGCTGTTGAAATTAAATCTGGCTACGGATTAACGGTAGATGCAGAGTTAAAAATGTTGCGCGTTATCAAACGTTTAAAAGAAAACTACTCTATACCAATTAAAGCAACTTTTTTAGGTGCACATGCAGTTCCTGCAACATATAAAGGAAACAAAGATGGATATTTAGAAATGCTAATTAATGAAGTACTTCCTAAAGTATCCGAAGAAAACTTAGCAGAGTATATTGACATCTTTTGTGAAACAGGATACTTTTCTGTGGCTGACACAGAATTGATTTTAGAAGCAGGAAAAAAACACGGTTTGACTCCAAAGATTCACGTGAATCAATTTACTGCTATTGGAGGTGTACAAGCTGGAATTAAATTCAATGCATTATCTGTAGATCATTTAGAAGAAATGAGAGATGAAGATATTGCTGCTTTAAAAGGAACTCAAACAATGCCAGTCGCATTGCCAAGTTGTTCCTATTTTTTAAGCATTCCATATACACCGGCTCGTAAAATGATTGACGCTGGTTTGCCTTTGGCGTTGGCAACGGATTTCAATCCTGGCTCTACACCTTCTGGAAACATGAATTTTGTGGTTTCTACCGCATGTATCAAAATGAAGATGACACCAGAAGAAGCAATTAACGCTGCAACAATTAATGGAGCTTACGCAATGGGGCTAGAAAACGAAGTTGGATCGATTACGAAAGGAAAACATGCGAATCTAATTTTGACTAAACCAATCAATTCTTATGGGTTTATTCCGTATTCTTTTGGAGTGAATCAAATAGAAAAAGTCTTTTTAAAAGGAGAAGAAGTTTCATAGTATAAAACATCAAAATTGAAAAAAAACATATTTCAGCAGATTAATGCTGACTATCAACCTGGACAACAAATATATTGGACAGGTAGAAAATCAAACCCTGACTTAGGGAAACAATATTGGCATCAAGAGATTGAGCTAAGAAACATTCATAACACTAATAAAGAAAACACTGACATTGCTCTTTTGGGATATGTTTGTGATGAAGGCGTGAGAAGAAATCGTGGTAGAATCGGTGCTGGGCAAGGACCTAAAATGATACGAGAGCGCTTAGCTAAATTACCCATTCATTTTGACACAAAAAAAGTAGCAGACATTGGAGATGTGAGTTGTATTGATGAAGACATGGAATCTTGTCAACTAGCATTAAGCACAACAATAAGTCATTTATTATCTAAGCAAATTTTCCCAATTGCAGTTGGAGGTGGTCACGATATGGCATATGGTCATTTTATGGGAATTTATGATACAGTAAAAAACACTGACAAGAAAAAAATCGGAATCATTAATTTTGATGCTCATTTCGATTTGCGTCCTATAGAAGGAAAACCTAATTCAGGGACTCCTTTTAATCAAATATTGAGTGAGTCTGAAGACGTAGAGTATTTTGCGATTGGAATTCAACGTCAATCAAATACAAAAGAATTGTTTGACATCGCGAAGAGCGATACTATAAGTTATGCAATTAATTACGATTGTGAATCTTCAACAGAAGAAATGACAGCATTAAAAAATCGTTTAATTCCATTTCTTGAAAACAATGATCATTTATACATCACTATAGATATGGATGGTTTTTCTTCTGCGTACGCACCAGGAGTTAGCGCTCCTTCTCCATTAGGTTTTACACCGTATTTTGTTTTTAAAATGCTCCATTTTCTATTTGATAGTAATAAAGTAATTTCTTGTGATATTGCAGAGTTAAATCCCACCTTGGACAGAGATGATATCACGGCGAACCTAGCAGCTAAATTGGTCGATTTCATAGTGATGAAGTTAGAAAATAAATAATAAAAAAGCCAGCTAATTAGCTGGCTTTTTTATTAGATCATATGTAAAGTATTTACTTCTTGAGAAGTTAACTCTCTATATCTTCCTCTAGGTAAGTTTTTCTTGGATAATCCTGCAAAAATAACTCTATCTAGTTTCACTACTTTATAGCCAAGGTGTTCAAAAATTTTACGAACAATTCTGTTTCGCCCAGAGTGAATTTTAATTCCGACTTCTGTTTTAGATTCACCAGCAACAAAATCAATTTCATCAATAAACACTTTTCTACCTTCAATAATTACCTCATCTCTTAGTTTATGTAAGTGTTTTACTTCTAACTTTTTATCTAAAGACGCATGGTATAATTTCTGAACATTGTGTTTAGGATGTGTCAGTTTCTTTGCCAAATCACCATCATTAGTAAACAACAACAAACCTGTTGTGTTTCTATCCAATCTTCCAACAGGATACACACGTTCTTTTGAAGCATTTACAATCAAGTCCATTACTGTTTTCCTACCTCTTTCATCATCCATGGTAGTAATGTAATTTTTAGGCTTGTTTAGCAAAATATATTTCTTTTCTTCTGGAGAAATAGAAGTACCATCAAAACGAACCTCATCACCTGGCTTTACTTTAAAGCCCATTTCAGTTATTACTTGACCATTAATCACAACATTCCCCGAAGCAATATACTTATCTGCCTCTCTTCTTGAACACACACCAGAATTTGAAATGTATTTATTCAATCTAATGCCATCTTCTGGATTAGCTTGCGGAGTAGATTTTATCTTTTTATACTCTTTTTTCTTTTTACCTTGAAAACTTTTACCGCCTTCACTTTGTCGTCCTCTCGACGAGTCTCTACTTGCACTCATTGTTATAAATTTTCGGCAAAGGTACTGCTAAATATTTGATTTAATTTAGTTTATCTATTACTCTTTCTACTAGAATTGAAGTATCAATAAGAAGTAAACTTAAAATCCCGAGTAACAACATCAATTTTAACACATTATGTAGAAGTACGTAATGCCTTTTTAAATTTGATTTCCATAAGAAAAAACCAATAAAAATTAGCACAAGAACAGAGAGTATAAAATAATATTTCATGTAACCAACACCTGGATAATTAATCAGAATTATTACTGGAATAAATGTAGAAATAACGAATACAATTCCCAATTTTCGTGTTTTTCGTTCGCCATATTTAACTGGAAAGGTATTGTAATTTGTTGCAATAGCTCCGCGTAAGTTCTCTAAATCTTTAATTAATTCTCTGAGCAGAATTACAAAAAACAGAAATGTTGCATGCACAAATATAATCTCAGAAAAGTTTTTATAATACACAAATATGGCAAAAAACGGTAAAATGGTTAATACTGCTGCTGAGATCAACCCTATAAACGGATGCTTTTTTAGTTTGTGTGAATAAAACCAAATTAAAAAAATATAAACAGCAAAAAAGAAAGCTGCTCTCCAAGATATCAGCCAACCGAAAACAAACCCAATAAAATTCAATAAAAAATAGAGTTGCAATTTTGTCTTCTGACTAACAACTCTGTCTAAAATAGCTTTTATAGGCCTGTTTATTTTATCTGCTGTAGCATCGTAAAAATTATTGATTATATAGCCTGCAGACACCACACAAACTGAAGCTAAAACAATAAACAGAAGCTTAAAATCAAATAGTACGTAACGCAAAGATCTTTGTGGAGAAAAAATAAAAATTGCAGCTAAATATTGTGCTAATACAAGTATTAAAATATTGTACCCTCTAACAACTGAGAGTAAACTTAAAAATTTATGAAAGATTGAAAATGATTTAAATTGGTTCACTTTACAGTTTTTAATTTTCTAAAATCTGTAAACCAATTCTAATTTATATCCTTGCAATTTTTTCTTTGCTTTTTCGTAATCCTCTGTAAATCCTAAAATATAACCTCCGCCACCAGATCCACAAAGTTTTAAGTAGTAATCATTAGATTTAATTCCTTGTTCCCAAATTGCATGAAAAGCTGAAGGAATCATTGGTTTAAAATTAGTTAAAACTACTTTTGAAAGTTGCTTAACATTCCCAAATAATGATTTAATATTACCTTGTAAAAAGTCATCGATACAAGCATCTGTATACGTTACAAATTCTTCATTTAACATTTTTCTAAACCCTTCGTTTTTCATCTTATTCATAAAGATGTTTACCATTGGCTCGGTTTCTCCAATCATTTCAGAATCTAATAAGAACACTGCTCCTTTCCCTTCTTTTTGAGAAGGAATGCCAGCTGGCTCAATATTGGTTTTTGAATTGATAAGTATCGGTAGGCTTAAATAACTATTTAATGGATCTAACCCTGAACTTTTACCATGAAAGAAAGATTCCATTATACTAAAAGTTTCTTTTAAACTTAACAACTTATCTCTAGTAAGGTTTTCTAAAACAGTAATTTTATCATTCGCATATTTATCATAAATAGATGCAACTAAGGCACCTGAACTACCAACTCCATATCCTTGCGGAATTGATGAGTCAAAATACATTCCGTTATCTAAATCAGCTTTAAGCTCATCTAAACGGAACGAAATATCAGCATGATGCAACCCAGATAAATAATTATAAAATTTAAGTAAATTTTTGTTTGACTTTAGAGCTTCTCCGTTTAGGTTTACAACAGATTTTAATGCCCCTCGATAGGTGTTATAAGGTATAGCTAATCCTTTAGAATCTTTAATAATTCCATATTCACCAAATAATAAAATTTTGGCATAAAATAATGGGCCTTTCATATATATGACTTTTTCAGTTACAAAAATACCATAATTTTGCCAATTAATTGATTTTTAATCACTTCTTATACACATTTTTGAAAAAAGTCTTCCATACTCCAATCTTTTTCCCTTTCTCGTATTTACCTTTTTCCTTTATTTTTCCGTTTTTATAAAAAACCTTCCAACTACCTTCTTTTAAGTTATTTAAATATTTCCCAACTATAGAAAGTTCTCCAGACTCATAATACTCAGAGTGTTTCCCGACCCTTTTATCGCCCCTATAATCTCTTTCTTCTTTGAGTTTTCCTGATTTAAAATAAATTTTTCTATACCCGTTTATCTTTCCAGTCTGATAACTAATTTCCTGATAAAGAACACCATCTTCAAAATAGTATTTCACAACTCCATCAAACTTTTCTTGGTTTGGTGTATTAATTGAACTAAATCCTTCCATCTGTTTGTTTCCATTCATATAATAGTCAACAATCAGATAACCATTTTTTTGCGATTTTGGAGAAGGTCTATAATAAATAGCCTTTTCTTTGGTAGTGATATTCCAATTAGAATCAAACCAAATAGTTTCATGAATAGTTTCTTGAGCTGAAACTGATGCAGTTAAAAACGCAAAAACCATAGCAATAAGTAAAACTGAATTTTTCATAATTAAAGTTTTTAGTTTCTCTAAGTTACAATTTTTTTGCGCCAATTCCTATAGTGTCTAAAATATATTGGTTATTCTGACAATATGAAGATAACTCATCTTTGATAAAAAGATTTACAGAATCCTTTTCTTTTTCGGGGTATAATACATGAACATTTGCTCCTGCATCCAAGGTAAAACAGATATTACTATTGGTTTTTGCTCTATACTTCCAAATTTCATTAATAATTTGCAGTGTATTGGGTTTCATCAATATAAAGTAAGGGCTACTTGCCAACATCATAGCATGCAAAGTCAATGCTTCACTTTCTACCAAATTGATAAATGCATTTACATCTCCATTTTGTAGCACTTTAGCTATTTTTGATAGATTATCATTAGCTTGCACAAAACGCTGCTCGGCAAACGGATGATTATGCATTAAATCATGTCCAACAGTACTTGAAACTTGTTTCTCTCCTTTATCTACCAATAAAATTGCGTCTTGATAGTTTTCAAAAGCAGCATGTATTTTTAATGGAAATTTAACTCCAAACAAATCTGAGCTTCCTTCAATTACTGGGTGATTTCCCCAAACCACTATAGGCCCCTCAATACTTCTACTAGCACTTCCTGAACCTAGTCTCGCTAAAAAAGAAGCTTTTTTATTGATAAACTCTTGTGTTAAACTCGGGTTTAATTCCTTTTCCAAACTCAGCAAACACATGGCTATTGCAGACAAACCACTTGCTGAAGAAGCAATACCGCTACTATGAGGAAAAGAATTCTCTGAATCGATTACCATATTATATTCGAAAATATAGGGGCAATACTCTTTAATTCGATCAAAAAATTGAGCAATTTTGGGCTTAAAAGCCTCCTTTTTTTTTCCTTCAAAAAACAACTCAAAGGCAGCATTGTTGCCGGTTGGTATTTTATCAAATTTAATACTTGTTGTTGTGTGGCAATTACTCAACGTAAAGCTAATTGATGCATTTTTCGGGATTTGCGGTTCACTTTTCCCCCAGTATTTTACCAAAGCAATATTACTTGGTGTTTGCCATTTAAAAATTGCTTTTTCTATTGAAAAACTAAATGCTGAAGGGATAAATTGTGCTGTATTCAAATCAAATATATTTGCCGTAAAGATACTTTATTTCTTTTTATATTTTTTCCAATTTCCGTAAAATAGACTCTTTATATGACCTACTCAATGGCAAGGCTTTATTTTTGATTTCTACAAACTCGTTTGTATATGACTCTATGTTCATTATTGACGCAATATATGATCTATGTATTCTTAAAAACTGAGATTGCGGCAACTTTGCTTCTATATTTGTGATGGTCTCTCTTGTAACAATTATCTTGCTACTTGTATGTATTTTAATATAATCACTCAAACTTTCTACATACAATATTTCGTCAAAATTCACCTTAACCATTTTCCGCTCTGAGCGCACAAAAATAAAATGATTTTCATTTTTCTCTGCAATAGAAACAGTATGGATTGTTTTCTGCGATGAAATATCGAAAAAATTATGAACAGCTTTTAAAAATCGCTCAAAAGAAATAGGCTTTAAGAGATAATCTACAGCTTGCAAATCAAATCCATCAATGGCATATTCTCTATAGGCTGTGGTAAAAATAATTTTCGTTTTTTTATCCATAGCTTTTGCCAATGTTAACCCAGAAACTTCTGGCATATTGATATCTAAAAAAACCAAATCAACTTGGTTGTTATTGATGACATCAAAAGCCTCTACTACATTCTTACAGCTTTTTAGCACCTCAATATTTTCTATTTTTTCTATATAAGATTCCAAAACGCCTCTTGCTACAGGTTCATCATCAACAATTATACAGGTTACTTTTCTAGTCATCATTAGCTTTTAAAATTGATTCATTTATAGAGAGATTCACGACAAACTGATCATTGGTGTTTTTAATCACTAAGCTAAAATTCTCTGTGTACAACATTTCTAAACGTTTTTGAATATTAACCAAACCGATTCCGTTTGACACTTCATTTTTTGTCTTTGCTGAGTTTTTAATTTCAAAAAACAGTGCATTTTCTCTCATATAAACAGAAATAGAAATCACTAATTTTCCATTTAAAATCTCTCCATGTTTAAAACTGTTTTCTACAAAAGGGATTAACAACATTGGAGCTACTTGAAAACTATCTGAAATATTTACCACATTCAAATGCACTTCTAACGTATCATGAAACCGTAATTTCTCTAACTCTAAATAATCTTTTATATGATTGATTTCATCTTTTAAAAACACCAACGGTTTGTCTACTTGATACAGAATATAATCTAACAAATTAGAAAGTTTTAGAATCATTTCTGGAGTTTCATCTGCTTTTTTTAATGCAAAACCATACATCGTATTCAATGTATTGAATAAGAAATGTGGATGAATTTGCATTTTCAAGAATTTTAATTCATTCTCTTTCAGTTCTAATTCTGTTTGCAAAAACTTATTCTCTAGCGATTTATTTTTCTCTAAAGTTTTGTAATTATGCTTCAGTAATTTAAGAACACTCACTAAAGTAATTATAAAAAAAACACAGACTAAAATTACCGAGATACTTTTAATAAGTGCCGGCATTTCTTTGTACTCCAACCTATAAAAAAAAGCAAAGCCAGTAAAAACAATAAGAATTACTGCGCCAGTAATAAAGATTAGCAGATAGACAAGATATAAGGCAAACAGCTGGTACTTCTTATTGAGTAAGTAATTTGGAATTAGACTATACACAACAACGTAGGTTCCAGTCACGGTAATTATTGTTAAGAATAATGAAAACCAAAATATAAAATCTGTACTTGTTGTTCCTGAGCTAAAAAAAAACTTAAAAAACATCCAAACTAAAAACCAAAACAAAAGATGAAACAGTACTTTAGACAGCTGATAGGGAATTATTTTTTTCATAGCGCAAAATAAATCATTAAAAAGTAAATTGTTCTTAAACTGAGACGAATGACTTATTTTCTATAGAATAGAACTCTTTTTCATCTGTGTTGTATTTCACATAATAAAATTGGTCATAAACAGCCATCAAAGTCGTATTCGTCGTTTTTTATATATTTTGACGACTGGTTACATGTAAATTAGCACATATAAAACTTAAAAACTATTTATTATGAATTTTATTTTAGAAGGTGGAGCAAATTTTATGGTTCCTTTATTAGCAATTTTAATCACTGTAATCATATTAATCTTTAAAGGATTTAAAAACAATACAAACAAAAACATTCAGCTATTAAAATCTATTGGTTTGTTTGCTTTTACTTTAGGGATTTTCAGCTTTACTATACAAATGACTCAAGCTTTAGAAATGATCGCCATCGCAAATAGTGTTTCACATGGTGTGCTTGCTGTAGGTTTTAAAGTCGGGCTAATTGCTCCAACATTTGGGCTTTTCATTTTTTTAGTGGCACGTCTTGCTATTATTGCACTTCTTTGGAAACAAAAAGAATAATAGAATCTTAATTTTCTTATAACATCTTATATTAAAATAGGATTTAAACTCATTAAAAACATTTGAAAAAGAAGATTAATTACGATTGGACTATACAACAGAAATCTAACTAATTAGATTTTGTTTACTTGGTTGACAAAATACCCATTTCATTCATTTGAAATGGGTATTTTTGCATCATGAATAGAAAATTAAAACTCATTTGGGATTTTAAAGGTGAAGATGGACTGGACACTGCAAAACATCATTGCATCCATTTAAAAGAATTTGCTGCTGCAGAAAGCCTACACTATCACGAAGTAAATCACTCACAAATCAACGAGTTTCATAGCATTGCTTTTGTTACTGTTGATGAAGTTGATATGAAAAAATACAGAGATGCTTTAATTCCGCACAGAGGCGAATTAGCATAATAATAAACTTAAACCAAAAAAATATGTTTTTAATAAACGCGTTGGTAAAACCAACAAAAAAATCAGAACAATACGATGAAGTAATCGGAGCCTATGTAAGCTTGTACATAGATTATAAAGATATTGAAGGCGCCTTCAAATTAGCGAAATTCTATATTAAAGAAGAAGGTTGGAAAGCAACAGAAATAGAAGAAGAGTATTTCACCTTAGAGAGTGTATCTGATGTAGATGAAGATCATATCGAGTTATACCAAGAAGCATTGGAGTATGGTTGCTCAATGATTTTTAATTGCTTCGAAGAAGATGAAGAAGAATAAAACAATGAGAAAATTAATTACACTTTTAGCATTCATACTAATGTCTACTACGCTCTTATCACAAGCACCTAAGAAATCAGAATTGGTTTTTATAAACGGAAAGAAAATCTATTACGAAGTTTATGGAAAAGGAAAACCATTATTTTTATTACATGGCTACACACTTTCGTCTAAACATTGGCTGCCTTATGTAAAAGACTTTGATCAAGAATACGAAGTATATGTTATCGATTTAACTGGACACGGAAAGTCTGATGCTTTTAAAGAAACGCTTTCTATAAAATCTGTTGCAAAAGATTTAAATGCGCTTATAGAATATTTAAAACTTGACAAAATTAAAGCAATTGGTTTTAGTTTTGGTGGTGATGTGCTGTATCATTTGGCATTATTAAACCCAAATTTAATTGAATCTATGATTACAATTGGAGCTGTTGGCACCTGGTCTGTTGATGATTTCCCAGAATACAAAGAAGCCTTTACCTTTGAGAAAAGAGCTGACTTTCCCTGGATACAAGATTTTCATAAAACAGATGAAAGAATCAAAGCCTTAATGGAGCAATTCAATAACTACATTGTAAAAGTCAGTACAGAAGAACTACAATCTATCAAACCAGAAGTATTAATAATGATTGGCGATGATGATGCCGGCATGGATTTAACAGAAGTGGCTCGTGTAAAGAAAAACTTACCAAATTCTGATCTTTGGATTTTACCTAACGTTTCCCATGGTGCACATGAAGGAGAAACTAAAGGCGAATTTATTATCAAAGCAAAAGCATTTCTTTCAAAAAAGAAATAGATTAAAAAAGAGCAGCCAAATGGTTGCTTTTTTTTTGTAGTTTTAATGCATGGATCCAAAAAGCTACAACATTTATCACGATTTATTGATAAACATCTCTGCAGAAAAATTATTTAATGCTGTTTCTAAACCTGCTGAGTTAGTGAATTGGTGGCCACTGAAATGTTCTGGAGAAGAAAAATTAAACTCAGAATATAACTTCAACTTTACCGACACCTACAATTGGTTTGGTAACGTAATTACTTATAAACCCAATACTTCTTTTCATATTAAAATGACCAAAGCAGATAAAAACTGGAATCTCACTTCTTTTGGTTTTGATATTGAAGAGATCTCTAGCAACAAAGTACAATTACATTTTTGGCATAAAAACTGGCAAAATTGCAATGCTGAATTCAAGCAATCATCCTTTTGTTGGGCGATGCTTTTAAATGGGTTAAAAAAATATGTAGAAAAAGGAATTGTAATTCCGTATGAAGAGAGAGAATAAATATGATTAAAAAAAACAAAGGCTACTTTTACTTTTTAACAAAGGCTGGATATGGACTAGGCTCTGAAATAAATAATATACTCTACATGATATATTATTTTAACAAGAAAAAAAAAGATTATAAAATAATTTCTTCAAATTGGAATTCTGGGTACAATAAAGGGTGGAGTGATTATTTTAATTCACCTTTACAAACAAGCTCTTCAATTAATAATAATTGGACTGATAAAAAAGAAACGTTTTGGAATGACTTTTTTGAAAACCCTATTGATAAAGTAAATAAACTTCCTTCAATAAAATTTAGATTTGCTAAATTTTCTAAACAAATAAAAAACCGAAACAAAAGTTTAGGTATAGTTACAGGAAGGATTCAAAACCTGTTTTTCCCATTAAGATATTACACCCGAAAGTATCCCACATTTAGAATGATTCATAGATACTGCTCTAATCAACGAAATAAAAACAGAAAAGAATTTTACAAATCTATCCACAATATTTTATCAGATATTTGGATCATCAGACCAGAAATATTATCAAAAATAAATTCCGAAATCCCAACAGAACCCTACATCTGCATACATATAAGGCGTGGAGATAAAATTACATCAGGAGAAGATAAAGAGTATAACATTAATGATTACATTAAAACTCTTTCAAAATTAAACTCAAATGTGAAAACCATTTTCTTAATGAGTGATGATTATAATGCTTATTTAGAGCTAAAAAAAAATCTTCCAAAGTATAACATCTTAACTAAACTAAATGAAGATAAAATTGGGCATAATCAAAAAAAATTCAACTCATTATCTCAAGAGAAGATTAAAAAAGAGACTATTTTACTATTAACAGAAATCGAAATAGCAAAAAGATCAGAAGCTTTTATTGGGACGTTTGCTTCTAATTTATTTAGATTAATCGAATATTTTAAATTAGATAATTGTTACGATATTTCCAATGTCAAACAGACAGCATACACACCTCATACACTTTAGTAAAGCAAACATTTAATTTATGGCGCAATACACAACACTAACTCAACAAGAAATTGAAACCATTGCAGCTGAATTTTCAATTCAGAATATGTATTCTTTTAAGGTATTAAGTGGTGGATCAGAAAACACCAACTATCTATTAAAAGCAGAAAAAGGCAATTTTGTAGTGACCATCTGCGAGCAAAAAACGAAAGACAAAGCTACAGATCTAGCCCATTTATTAGAGTATTTCGAAGAACAAGGGTTTAGAAGCTCAATAGTAATTAGAAATATAAAGAACGAACCTATTAGCCTTTGGGGTAAAAAACCAATAATGGTTAAAAAGTTTCTTGAAGGAAAGGTTATAGATGATTTATCGAATCATTTATTAGAATTAGTTGGATGTGAGATTGGTAAGCTTCATAAAATTGAAGTTCCAAAATA